>Ga0123354_10008984_pt1 | contig 15263 bp, 9 predicted proteins | sample TergutLab28metaG_2_FD_97872 | JGI IMG/M metagenome (GOLD analysis project Ga0123354, IMG submission 97872) | Labiotermes labralis P4 segment gut microbial communities from Petit-Saut dam, French Guiana - Lab288 P4 | ecosystem: Host-associated > Arthropoda: Insects > Digestive system > Gut ...
ATCATCTTGATAGTTGAATAAAGAGAGACCAACTTGATGTCACTTGCTTTATTATTTCATTATTTAATGCTCAACATGTTTCGGATGTTAATACATCCATCTTCAGGAGCTTGCGACTTATTTATTGAGTTATTACATGGGTTGTATTGTTCTGGTACGATGTGTGTTGGTGTTACGGTGTGGTTTGGCTGGGGTGGTGTGGTATCTGGATGTAGGCTTCAGCCTACATCCAGATACCACACCGTAACACCAACACACATCGTACCAGAACAATACAACCCATGTAATAACTCAATAAATAAGTCGCAAGCTCCTGAAGATGGATGTATTAACATCCGAAAAAATGTTGAGCATTAAATAATGAAATAAAAAAGGCAAGTTACATCAAGTTGGTCTCTCTTTATTCAAATACTGGCAATGTGCTGACGAATCTTTAGACTTTTAAAGCACAACTTTTAATATTCAGCAATTCCACTTTCGGTCAACAGAGTGCATTTATGTGTTTTATACATATCTCAGACAGTAAGTTTTGCCCTTGACAGCTTTATCTGACTGGTTTTTATAACCGAGATAAAGAGTGATTACTGCGCGGTACGACCTGGGTCTTTAAATAGAACAGATTACGTTTCGTCCGTAAAGGGTTAAACAACCCGGTTTGTATTTAAATTTTTGTTCTTGGTTTATGAAAAATATTATTTGAAGAGAAAAAAATAACGTTATGAAATAAATGGCATTTTTCAAAATAAACGGAAGTTATGCATCACGCCTTACAATGCAGTAAATGTTTCTTGCCAAACATTAAATGAATTAGTGGGTTTTTTACATGCGTTCCCAGTCTTTTATTGACCAACCTAGGACCTCTCAGTTTCTCCAGGACCCTGTTCCTCTATTTGTATTTAGTTAAAGTAGACGGCCCCTGTCCATTGTCAGGGGCAACCTACGCCTACTTGATAAATAAAGCATTTTGGGAATTCTGATGTAGTCCCGTTTAAAGCTACCGGTTATCATTACGCATATCACAAGTTTGCAGTTTTTGTTAAATACCGGTAAGAAGTGCTCAGATCAGTCAAGGGACCTTTTGAATACCAGAAAATTATGTTAACCTCTGGGGCCACAGAGACGCCTACGTGAAGACGGGAATACAAACAGCTCCCGAAACGTCGTGCAATCTTATATGAACTTCACCTCAGTAAATGGGCAGTGCCCAGCAGAATATTGATATAGACCTTAATGCGGGTCAATAGACCGATATCGGGAGCCGACTAATGCGCAGACGGTATGCAAAGGTCGTTGCCCATTTTCAAGAAACTCGCCATACGTTGAGACGAACGCAGACACGGCACTTAGACGGGAAGTGCCCGTAAAATATCGGTTCGTGCCACGGTCTGCTGAATAATTCATAGAAGTTAGCCAATAAAGTTGAACATGTCCGTTAAATGTGATCCTAATAAATTGCACTACCAATCAGGGCTGTATTCTGCTTCCGATCACACGACTGCGGCGTTTGTAACTGACGTGCACGTTGTGCAAATTGACTGCAGTCTGCTTGCAAACTGGGATAATCTCAATAAGCGTATGTTACTTGTGGTCTCAGACACGAGGGCGAAACAAGTAAAAGAAATTTGCATTTGAGTCCAGAAAATAAGTTTTACAAATCGTGGACTGTTTTAAAGTTATGAACCTGCGGTCACATTCTTTAATTTTGATGGGTTTCCGAAGAATGTATAAACTCGGAACCAGTGACACACACACACACACACACACACATATATATATATATATATATATGAAGCACCCGCAATTCCCGCAGAACGGGAGGTGCACTTCCAAGCCTCCCCCCACCAAACGTGCAGAATACATACTAAATTTAATTAGGGGTCTATCGAACTGGATTCCACTCTCCTGACAGAAGGCAATATGTAGGATCCCTCTTACGAGATCTGGGATTGAGGTCGCTAAGAATTATCGAGTAGCTGAGGGGCGCTCGACCGGTTATCAACGCCACTGTTCGGAATGATTCCTTGTTCTGTGAACAAGTCTTAGCGTAAGGAAATGAATATTAAATCTTTAAATCGAATTTCAGTTTTCGAAATAACACCTAAATGCGAGAGCGTCCCGAAATTTCTAAAACCGCCGCTACTAACACAGAGCGATGGTAGGATGTGGAGTGACGTCAGATAAGCGTATCGATTGCGCGGCGCGCGCCTCCCCGCCGGCTGGCGGGCGGACCCGACGCCATAATATTGCAGGTGTGAGGGGTGAGATCAGGTTGTCATGAGACCCGCGTGAAGCTGCACTCCGCGGCGGTAAGTAGCTTCTGGGGAAAACCATGTGCTAGTGTTGGTTATCTTTAACGACTTTGCTTCGAGGTGTACGGAAATGATTATCGATGGAAGGCGAACTGGCAAGTGAGTACCTGCAAGAAGCAAATGAGAAGCCGTTCTGTCTCCCGGTCTTCCGGTCCATCAAACCGGTACGCTCAGACATTTCAGCACTTTTTACAAATCTATTTCTTGATAAGATAGAAACGTGGAGAGAAAAACCACAGAGTTTTTTTCTCTACAAGTGAACCAACCGGCAACATTCTGTGCAACCAGACTAGAAACTGAATCTAACACAAACACCGAACTGGTGTGGCATTCAATAAGCTATTTAAGAGGCATTTTATTATACAGTCTGTTGATAGACCTTATACACTATGTGATTTTATGTTGCGCTTCTTCAAAGCAATCCATTCCTTCTATTGGAGTGAATCATTCTGTTGTAATGTGTAATAGACAAACACACATAAGAAAAGGATTACATACACTTGGGGGGACAAAGCGATTTCAGAACATTATTGGGTATGATCCTTTCCAACTGAAAGTAAAATTAGATCAAAATAGACATTGCAATTTTGAAGTCTTCGGACTGGAAGCTTGTTAGGTATAAGTAATTGAAAATTAATTTTTCATCCAACTTGTTACATCTGATTTCTTTTTTCGCTTTTAACAGTAGAGTTGTATATCGTAAATGCCGGGAGCGTAGTACGTGTGAGAGCGTTTTGTCGCCGTTCTGCATCGTGTCGTAGCGAAAGTGGGAAGCTGCATGGGTCGTGGAGTGCTGCATTTTCTTACCTGATGAATTAATTTCAGAGTTCAATTAAATCCTGCACTTCTTTTTGCGCAAAAATTCATAATGAACTCTAAAATATTGCAACCCGTGCAATGAAGAAAGATATTTGGGTGACACTGTATAGGAATTTGTATTTCCTGAGTGATGGTTGTGTGTTCAGCGCCCGCCTATATTATAGATCAATCGTCCTCAAGTTCTTAATATCCGTGGACCCATTGTGACTGAACAACGAATTTTCGTGAAAACCTCTAAAGTAACAGCATCTTTTTTTGGGCGCAAGAAACAAGACTTTTTGAATTTTAAAATTAAAGAATTAATTTTTTTTAATTCAAGGAATCAAAATTTTATTACCGGCGATTTACACCGAAAACCGACACAACTCGGATTATGAAACAATATGGGGAAAGAAATTTAAAAATGCAAATACAGGTTATCAAAATTATATTTAGAAATTTCATTACAAGGTAAATTTGCTTGCAGAACCACTGAAATTCACGAAGCGGTAAACCGAGTTCGACGAAACATGTTTCAATACCAGTGGTACAAACTGTGTGTGTTCCGCCTCTTGTAAAGTAGATTGCTTGTCTGATTTACTGGATTTACTGCTTTCATCTGCATTATTACTTTAGGTAGACTGGAATGCAGTTGAATGAACCACTGGTAGTTCAGTCGCCATTCTCGGGACTTAACAGCTTATCAGAAACGTGATAATTTTTGAATTTCATGGACGATAATAAGCAAATACATTCCCGTAAGTGACAGATGGCACGATTGTTATTTCTTGAGAGACAGTCAACCTCTAAAACCAACCCACTGTTGTTAAATCACTACAAATCTAGCGAGCAAAACGGTTGGTTTCTTTCAAACATATTGCCTCATATTAATGCGGAAGAATAACTTTTCCTCTTCAGGTATTCCGAGTGTCTATAAACTTTTTCCTGAACACCAAAACTGTCTTTTCACTGTCGTCTTAATGTTTTACAGTCACTGTATTTCTTAAAAGAGATTTCACATTCTTCAGGTGGCGAAACTGTACACTTCAGTCACCTGGATTACAACACCGTGTAATTTAGTAAGACGTTACCCACATCTGGGGGGGGGGGAAAGTCGCGTCTCCTTCGTACAGTACATTAGTAGCCGAACATGGAGGCATTATGTTCCTCCCAGAAGCTGATAATGACGAACCAGCCTCAATCACCAGTACCATAACTGCCGACTTTCCGTCTAACGTGCAGAATCAGAGTGGCTCTTCAAGTATTCAAGATAACGTCAATGCGAAACAAGGGAACTTGTTCTGTTTGAAATGTCAGACCTGCATTCAGGGGCCATTGGTTTGAATTCTAATCTAAGAGTTACAAGTCTTTTTTTTTTTGGACGAAAACCCGTAAAAGCTACCAAGTTTCCCGAAATAGGTCACGGCTGTATTCTTCCCATCTTCTTCAAATTTCCTGAAAAACACCGACACCTTATTCGACATTATCACACGAAACACCGTCAATGCAAATCCATCCGTCTGATCAATTTTCTTATTGACTGTCATATTTATTTAATTGTGTATTCGGATAAACTTCCCTAAACCCATACTTCTCAGGGTTAGGGTTCTCTTGATCAGGTCCGTGTATTTTCCGTCATGTACAAACGTTTCTACTTCTTCATGCCCTTCCCTTTGTCATAAAGTAGGGAGGGGGGAAGGGCGAGCGTTGGCGCACTAAGCCACAAGACAGGAGGTTCTGGTCTCGATTCCCGGTAGGGTCATTGGATATTTTCAAGAGATCTGTTCCTTCTAACAGAAAAGAATACCGAGGAATTTCCACGGGGATAAAGTCCTGCCGGCGCGTAGAGCTGACAACTCTGCCGTCCTGGTTGTGCGGAATGTCAAATTAAGGACGGAAGCTCCAAGCTTTCGATTCCCCTTTTGAGTTTCCATGACTTGTTTACTTTAACCTTGTCATAGAATGTATAATTTTCGAGTAATCTATAGATTCAGATAGTTGATTCCCTAATTGCCAGGTAAAAAGGTAAAGGTAAAGTGTTCCCGTTACAGACCTGGTGTGGCCCAGACTGTAGGTAGAGGTATGGCTCTACTCTTCCATGACAGCGGCACTAGAAAGGGGTGAGTCGAGGTGCCCAGAGGGTTCCAGGAAGTTAAGGTTCCCAGATTACGTGAAAGTGGCGTAGAATGGTGGTAAGGTTGTCAGCCTTATGCACCGGCCGTTTTTACCGCCAGGAAATACTCCTGGTACTCATTTCTGTTTGAGGCTGAGTCGACCCCAGGGCCATGGTGCGATCGGAAGGATTTTCTTAATGAAAAATTCTAATGACACCATCTGGAATCGAACCAGCCACCTTCCGATTTGTAGCAGAGCACCTTAACCACTGTGCCACCGCGGTCCCCGATTCTCTCACTACTGTATTTGCTTATCACAAGATAAAGTATCAGTTAAAAATATACTGTCAAAAAAACCCAAAAGTACTTTTTTCTTTAATTTTTATTATTTTTGTTTTTTAAAGTATGGACCTAAGTGATTATGCTTCAGGTTGCTGCTCGGTCTGGAACAGTGGCGTAACCAGGAATTTTGTTTCGGGGGGGGGGGAGGGTTTCAACAAATTCAGTTGAGGACAGAGGACAGAGAACGGGGATCTGGGGGCGGTAGCCCTCTACCTCCTAGTCAAGGGTTCTGGAGGCAGCTGTAATTTGGTACAAGAAATTTCATTTCATATAGTAAAAGTTTCTTAAATTTTGGTACTTTAAGACTATTTATGATGACAACCAATTTATTTGTCATAGCTAATATAAAACAATTGCAAACCGGCGGTAGTTTTAGAATTTTACTGCCTTTTTTCCTAACATATTGTAGTGTTGGCGTCCTAAATTCAGCAATTTTTAACAGTTTTCACAATCGGGTCGAGTTTTACACGATTTTGGAGGGCCTTCGGAATTTCGGAAGGGGGGGTTTGAACACCCCAAACCCCCCCCCCCCTCGGTGCGCCACTGGTCTGGAACACATACAATGTCGTACTGCGAGAAAAATCTTGCGAATAAGTGTTCGTAGATCGACATACACGGCTGATTTAAGTGGGACGTGGTAGCGGTGATCCAGTAAGCTGTCCTTTTTTTGCGAAGCGTTAACTCTAATAATTAAGTCTAAGCTAAATCTGTAGGCACCACAGCGGCGAACTGGAAAAAATGTGTAAATTGAAGTTACTAATTATTGGACATCTTTGGATAATACGTTCTAACAGGACATTTTCCAAAACACTGCGTCAGCATCCTCTGCTCACAAAAAATATCCAACATGTAATAAGCCATATTCTTGCAAAGTGTCTCTGCTGTTAACGCCCTAAATCTCAAATAATGTAACAAGCGCCGTCTGAAAAATTAGCCACGGCACAGGACAACTCGACTCATCGATACGGATGCCGCAAAGAGTTTTGCGATTAAAAAAAGAAACTTTCGAATACAGTCATCCTCCGAAGTTGCACTGTAGGTGGTGCCCAGACCGGCGACGTTAGTCGAGACAACGTCAGGCGAAGTAGATATTCCCATAAACGCAATGTTAAAATGGTGAGAGTAATTCCAATTAATTTATTTGTACCAAGAAAAAATTTGTATTCGTTCTTACGAAAAATTAACAAAAATATATTAAATGACAATTCAAGAAGAAAACATTTCCCCTTGAACTGCAGGTGTGTCATTTGGATCACCATATCCAATGTCCAGTGGCGTACCGAGGAGGGGTGTTCAACCCCCCCACCCCGAAATTCCGAAGGCCCTCCAAAATCGTGCCAAACTCAACCCGATTGTGAAAACTCTTAAAAATTGCTGAATTTAGGACGCCAACACTGAAATATGTTCGCAAAAAAGGCAGTAAATTTCTAAAACTACCGCCGATTCGCAATTGTTTTACATTAGCAACGACAAATAAATTGGTTGTCATCATAAATAGTCTTAAAATACCAAAAATTAAGACAATTTCACTATATGAAATGAAATTTCTTGTACCAAATTACAGCTTCCTCCAGAACCCCTGACTAGGGGCTACCGCCCCCAGATCCCCGTTTTCTCTGTCCTCAACTGAATTTGTTGAACCCCCCCCCCGAACAAAATTCCTGGGTACGCCACTGCCAATGTCCAACAAAAGAGGTGGTGAGCAAGAGTCCCTGAATATGACTTAACAAAATCAAGCACTGTAACTGTCCGCCTAAGGTTGCCCGACTTTCGGCTACAACACTTTGTACACTCGTCGGTGAACACAAATCCGTCTCAGGGAATGTAGAGGGGAATAAAAGCCGCTCTGCTCGTTCCGTAACACTTTATTGTCTGAATTGCAACAATTGAATGACTGCTCTTTCTCAAATGTCTGTCCCCTTTGCCAAAGAAACGGGACACCTGCAGGAAAACCCATGTAAAAATACCCCATTCGAACAAAGGAACACCTGCACACAGCTGCCCACCGCTGTACAAGAAAGAGAATTCAAATCTTATATGGAAATGAGGTGTGTGAGACCTCTACCCATGTAGCACCTGCCAGGTGCAAGTACGGAGAGCATTTATAGATTTGAACCACAAAATCCCTCCGCGTATTTCCAACCGAATACAGAACTTTACTTTCCCTTTCAATTTAAACCGGTCAATGGCCAGTCGACCAGTTTATCGTCTCATCTTCTTGATTGCCTAGTCCGAGTCTTGAACTACGGACTCTGGCCGGTTACAGCACTGAAGTCAAGAGAGACAAAGAGAGTCATTCAGACTCTCCGTACATTGCGTTGTGCAGCTGTTGATGTTCGCCACTCGTTCGAGTCAGTGTTATCAATCACCTTGATGCCATCTTTAATCACGCTTAGACCCCCAGTCAAATTCAAAACCGTCATGGTCCTCTCCTGAGGTTCACTCTCCTTAGCTTCTTCAAGGGCCTTTTGCTTTCGTATTTCAAAAACCAGTCGAACATGAGGTATTAATCACAAGATTTCAGCAATGCGACGACATCTTCAGCGTCGTACTATGAATTTCGAAGCCTGGCTTAATATTCTTGTTCCGGGAACAAAAGACGTAAGTGCGGAGCCATATAAGTCAGGGTATGACTGTACTTTAAATTTCTCGTGAACAACAACACCCCCCGAAGCAGGGCACGAAGGTACCACAGTTTCTGCTGTACTAGCTACACACTTCCACAAAAATTAACTACATCAACAACACAATTATGTAATATAGTTGCGTGAACTTGAGATATCCATGACGCTGGACCTACTTGAAAAGCTGACAGTCGCTTATTTGGACAAGAAATTCCTGATTTTTTTTTTTTTTTACGGAATCCACATTTCTATTATCGAGTTCAAGAGTTTCTATATTTATATCCTCCTCGGATCCAAATAAATCCAGTCCACGCAGTGTTTATTTGAGATGTATTTTAATGCCAGCTTTCCATGTATAACTCTCTCAAAGGGCAATACATGCCTCATCAAATTCACCCTTCTCCAATAGGCCACCATGGGAACACCTGGTGATAGCTATGCGGTACAAGGCTAACCACTTTGCTTTCCATTTCTCGTTACTTCCTTTATGTACGACGGCTTCGAGTGACGGCAGGCAACGCAGTGACCACCGCTGTTTCAGTTTGCAGTGAGATGGGATCCACGCGTTTCAGTTCAGTGTACTGCAGTTACTCTTTATGGGAAGTATTGTGTTTGTTTCCTTAACCCGCTGACACGTGTCGGATATAACAAAAACGTCGTTCACAGCACGTCGAAGTTCTGCTGATGAACCTAAAGACAATTTTTGCTAGATATTATCCTTGACATTGCCTTCATTGCACGGATTATAACTATAATGTTTACCCTTTACGATGCCAATAGAAGAGCAAATCGCAATGGTTCAAATAAGGCGGTCGAGCTGATAGCAATCACTTGTTGCACTGTCTTTCTGAATAAAGGCTTATGATTTCTAGCAAATAGGTGTTCAAAAAGTGTCAATACTTTACATATCGGTGTAAATTTGTGTTCTCAAAAGAATGGGCCGAACAATCTTATTCACACTCAGAGCGCACCGTACATGAACCTTAAACATAACGCAGTGGTAGTTCGTGGATTAACATGGTAAACATGACATTCTGAGATTCTGAGATTTCAGGTATTCCTTTCTCTGAAACCAAATTCCACCACTAAACAGAAAGAGTGTAGCGTCAACTTCTCTATCATACACTCTACGACAGTACCAGTTCACAAAATTCAATTTTGCTTCACGATGTGTATCACAAGAGCTCACGCACTCCAGCTGTCGCCCGTGGACGTAACATGCAGGTTTCTTCTGTACTCTTACTGTCTAGAGAGGAACCAATTGAAAACTTTTCATGTATTTATGAATTATTGTCTTAATGCATACGACGCGTACTGTATCAACAGTATGCATCGCATGTATCGTATGAAATACAGTCAGCGATAAAGGTAACTCAGCCTTCATTGATTTCGAGTTGGTCCGGCTTCACTATTAGCAAACAAAGAGGCGAAATGAAACTTAACATGACAGGCATACTCGGAAAACGCAACATTGAGGAGCGCTCGGATTTTTGCGCCCGGGAATCTTCTCTCAGGATCATAACATTTAATCCACGGGGCGAGGAAGGGCAACATGTACATTATTCTTCACAACTATATATATACACCGTGTATATATAATAGATTATTATAATAGAATTTCTCACTTCTCAGCTTTGGCTGGGAAATATTTACCTATCATGGGATGTAGAAATCAACAGGATTAGGCTCGGTGGTCTTATTTGTAGTTTGAAAATTTCGTACAATTGAACATGTGCCAAGAATTACAGATTTTTGTAGTTGTATATATGTATTAGGGTGCAGGTTAAGTCTTGTTAGACTTTGTGATAGTGACTTTGGAATTACTCCCGTAGATGATATTACTATCGGGATCACTTGTACTGCCTTTTGCTTCCACATAGCACATATTTCATTCGCCAGTTATTGGTACTTGTTTTGTTTATCGGTTATTGTTTTGGCGAGATTATGTGTATTTGGGACAGCCATGTCTATCAAAAAGGTCTTCTTTGTTTTCTTATTTGTAAAAGTTATGCCAGGTCGATTAAAAGGTATTGTTTTTTTCCGTAAGTATGCTGCGATTCCAGCAGAGCTAGCAATTTTTATTCTCCAGTACATTGGCTGGTGTGTACTTATAATATGGACTTTTGTCGTCAATCAATTCGGCTGCTTCTGCCAGTTTCTGATGGATAATTTTGGCTAGTCCATCATGTCTGTTTACATACTCGGTAGGTGCTAGTTGCTCACATGCTGCAGTAATGTGTTGGATTGTCTCCGATTCTTTTCTCCATCTTCTGCATAGCTCATCGGTGTCTGGCTGCTTCAAAATATATTTCTTGTAGATTCTCGTTAGTACGATTATTATTATTATTATTAGTAGTAGTAATAGTATTAGTAGTAGTAGTAGTAGTAGTAGCGTCTGCTAGTCTATTATAATTATTTGAAGATTTTACTCTATATGTGCCTACGTTGATTTTGTTTTTCTTAAATTTATTGGCCACTCACTCTCAAAATTTCAGCCCGTCGCAATAAATTGTAATTTCTGATTTATAAAATATATTTTGTATACAATTATGAGCATGTTTGTAATGCGTGTAGACACCAAGTTTCATATACTTAAATATAATCAGTTAATGTTAAATATTTTGATTGCGTAGGAGTGTGACGTCACAGTACCAACTTTACATCATCGATTATTGTGTGCCACCAGCACAAATTACAGTCTACCGTACGTGGCACAAAATTATTAGGAAGTAATAATCAAGTGAAAAGCAATAAGTCTTAAATATTATGACTACTTATTTTTCGCCTTAGTTATTAGTCATGCACAACGTATCTCAACCTCATATGTTGCCTCAGTCGACAGCAATAAGTAATAAGTATTATTATTATTATTATCTCTATTTTGTCGTAATTAACCTGCGTGCAAATCGCGTGTTTTTCAGCCATTTTATGTGACATCATCTATGGCATGTCTGGCTCTGCGTATTTTTCGCAATTATCTTGTAAAAGAAACTATTTTAAAAAAAAGGTACTTGACATGAAAAGTATGTTCTGATTTTCTCTACAACTTACCCGAAACATTTCTTCTAATTCCATCAATAACTGAGAGACTGAAAAATCATAAACCTACTTACGCATTCTGGTAGAGTCCCTGACATTTTTGCCCGATTACAACCGTATTTGAATTTTCGCGACAGCTTTTAATAAGAGCCCCCAGTATGAAATTTCACGAAAATACGTCAATTGGGAGCCGAGTTGTTCCATGCGGATGGACGGACAGGCATGAATCTAATAGTCGCCTTTCGTAACTTTGCGAACGCGCCTAAATATATGGTATAAAAAAGCCAAATTTTCTGGATGGTATTTCGTAATCAGCAAGTGCTTCAGCGACATAGCATTAAGACCCATCAACGTCAAAGGCCTTTTTCGCTTGAGTTCCATTAAAATAGACAGATCTATTACACAACCGAGAATAGTATTATCAGCACGAAGCTGGTAGAAGAGGTTTCCTGGCCCGGTTGTTCACATGAGATACCCAACATACATAAAGACGGTGAGACATATTTTCCGCATAAATTTGCACCATTGACTTTTCGCTAAATATAATATTTAGACCACGCTTCCATTTTTCCGTAAACGAACACCTAATGTTCGTTTTTAAATCCCCTGACACATTAGTGAGCTAAAGAATTTGTTATTCCGGTAGCAACTCATTCCTTAATGCACTTTGATCGAATTTATGTCCCGTGTCACCATGTAACAGTATCGTTCAAGGGTAAAAGAAGTAAACACGCAGACATGGATGGACACGCTGGTTGTTGAGGATAATAATAGAACGTCAGACAGAGTAAATGGGGATAGGGTCAAATTTCATGATGAGGACCTACATGCGTAAACACAGAAGATGTGCAGACCACAAGGGGAAACATCATTTGATACGTATCTTTAATTGTAGAACGTTATGAAATGAGGTTACTGTAAAGACAGGTCTATAGACAGGAATATCATTAAAACTAGTTTTATACACAGTTGTTCATGACGAAAGAGTACAAAGACAAGATTCAATGGCGAGCTTTCTTCGTGGAGTATTGGAATTTAGGATTTCACAAATAGTAGGTAATTTGCGATTAACTCGCCGAAAAGAGGTGTCCCGTTTATCGTGTTTCTGACCATCGTAGTTTAATTGCATAGCAAGCTTGCACTTGCTGGGCCTCTCAAGACAGCTCTAGTGCTTAGGGACATGGTAAAAGAAAGTATATAAATAGCATGCCTAACGAAACTACTAACCGCATTTATTTGAAATTTCATATTGAGGGAGCTGCACTACGAGGGGGTTGTTGACAAGTCCTCATCCCGACCTACTTCCCGATGTCGTAGGACGGAATCGATAGTGTCGTTGGAAAGAGGGGTCTCTTCATGTGCCGAATTGCAAGTCATCTCTTGTTACAGTGACTGAAAGAAAGCATCTCAAGGGACGCGCGCGATTTCAACAACACGGAGACGTGAGCTGTCATCAATTTTTTTTTCCTGCAAGGCAAGGCGCCGAAGAAAATTCACGCCATTCTGATAGGGACATTAGGGGAACACGCACCTTCATATGCCACGGTCAAAAACTGGGTGGTCCAGTTTAAAAGTAGTGGTTTTTCCACCTGTGATGCGCCTCATCCTGGACGACCCAAAACAGTGAACACTCTGGAGATTATTGATTAAATTCACGAGATAATCTTGGAAGATCGCCGGATTTCGGCTAAATAATAGCTGAGCAACTGGGCATCTCACGTGAGCGGGTTGGGTCCATCATTCATGAAGATTTGGACAAGCGGAAGCTCTCCGCGAAGTGGGTCCCGAAATGCCTGAACGCAGATCAAAATTGTCAACGGTGCCAGTCGTCTGAGAAAATTCTGGATTTTTTGGCCCGATCCAAATGATTTCCTGTCGCGATTGGTGACCATGGACGAAACCTGGTTATATCACTATGACCCGGAGACAAAGCAACAATCGATGGAGTGGCGGCAGAGCGGCTCACCCCGCTCAAAAATATTCCGAATGTAAAAATTCGCTGGAAAAGTTCTCGCCTCTATTATTTGGGATCAAGACGGCATCGTCCTTATTGATTATCTTCCAAAGGGCCAAATAATCAACGCGGACTATTAATCATTTCTGCTGGTGCAACTGAAGGACATTTTGAAGAAAAATTTCCGGCCGCGGTAAGGTCACCAATGGGGTCTTGTTCTTGCACGACCATGCCCCTGCTCACCGGGCACTTGCAACCCAGAAGAAACTGGCCTACTTCGGTTTCCAATGTCTTGATCACCCACACTATTCTCCAGATCTGGCCCCTTTGGACTACCACCTGTTCCCTGGAGTGAAAAACAATCGAAAGATTACCATTTTTCGTCCGATACGGAAGTCATTGGTGCCGCGGAGACCTGGTTGGATTTCTGAATTTTTTTGAGTAGTTTTCAACAGGTAGAGCAACGGTCTAAGAATTGTATTGATCTTCGTGGGAAGTATGTTGAATAAATCCCGAGTTTGTTCACTGTAGCTTGTTTCCTTCCTGGTCGGGCTAAGGACTTATCAGCATCCCCTCGTATAAGTTAAGCTTCTCTCATTTTTCTTCGCTTACTGACAGTGTCAGGAACTCACATTACATAGTGTCAACAGGTAGGTTCAACTAGAAAATTGGAAGTGATGTAGAAGGAACTGGTCGTGGGCTAATATCCCGGCATCTTCATGGAAAACTGAGGATAATCACAGACAATGAGTAGGAATAGGCGTTAACCTGATAAATATATAAACGTACGACCACTAGAATGAAAATGAAGGACGGCAAAGACTCGATTCCGATGTTCGTACAACAAATGTGGGCACAACTAAAGTGAGAGCGTTAAACTTTAAGATTTTAAGAATTAAGGAATATATAATACAGAAAAGCGAGTGTTTAACTTGTTGAAATGTAAGTTAACAAACAAACAAACTGTCATATCTCATTGGTACATGTGAGTATTTTGCATGCTGCAGAGAAAATGTTCGTGATCGTCTAAACCGAGGAGCCCGAGAAACCAAGTCACTGTAAATTAAGCCATTATGAGTGTCATTTTACTATTGATCTTATGCCATTTGAGCTTCCTCGTGCTTTTGGAGTTTTGAAATATTAAGAAGACGGTCTCTGTGTTGGACAAATGTATTAAAATTTTATGTCTGATACATCAACCAACGCTTTAAGCAACGTTAGTAGACCACTTACAATTCTTCTCGCGTTAAATGATTGTAAGTGCAATCATCTGTACGGTATTTTTCTTACATGACTGTATGTACCCCTTAAATATTCAGATTTTTGGGAGGACTTGTCAAAGGGGACTTCCACCGAAGTCTTTTTGGATATTCTTATATTCAGCCACATTATTCCCAACGAAGTCCAACTTAATATTAATCTATAAATGAATATTTTACAGCCTACCGGTTACATTAAGTGCCACCAGGTTTAATATTCAAAATTCTGCAAGCTGATTACATTGAATTTATGTGTTTTGTATGGCTGTCAGAACAAACAGCAACTTTTGTCTTATACATCATTAACTGATTGGTTTTTGTAACCGAAGTGGAGAGTGTTTACTGCGCCATACGGACTGAGTTCTTGTATAACATAGACACGTTTCGTCCTTAAAGGGACAATGTGCAGATAATTGTATATATATATATATAACATATGTTATAGATACATACACACATATAACACGTAATAATTATCTTTTGCTTAGATCATGGTTAAATAAGTCTGCACGAGAAATCGCAGCATAAAACTAGCTTCTGATTTCGCTATTTATTCACACTTACCAATCCTAAAGTTCTTTACATATGGAAGTGTTAATGTACCAAAAATTCATTTCCATGGATTATGCTGTGGAAGCATAAATTTTGCTTATTTTATCTAATACAATCGTATTTTCCTAATCGGCCGAAAAGAAGCTCTAAAGAGCGCTTGGGAGATTTGGCTATCTTCCTTAACGACGCAGCTACACACTTTCTTGTCCCGTTCGTTTCTCTCTCTCTCACACACACACACAAACACACACACACACACAAACACACACACA
>Ga0123354_10008989_pt1 | contig 15258 bp, 9 predicted proteins | sample TergutLab28metaG_2_FD_97872 | JGI IMG/M metagenome (GOLD analysis project Ga0123354, IMG submission 97872) | Labiotermes labralis P4 segment gut microbial communities from Petit-Saut dam, French Guiana - Lab288 P4 | ecosystem: Host-associated > Arthropoda: Insects > Digestive system > Gut ...
AACAACTCTGTTTGCTGATGATACAAATATACAGATAGAGGCCACAAATGCAAATATGTTAAATGATATAATAAAAGAAGTTATGCAACAATTATCAAGTTGGTTTCGCTTAAATAAGCTTGTGATAAACCCTGATAAAACCATTGCGATATCATTCCATGCTTGGCAGAATAAAAATGACCCAACACCTGAAATAATATTCCAAGACATGATTATTAAATATAAAAGTGAAACAAAATTTTTAGGTTTACACCTGGCTGAAGATGTAAAATGGGAAGTGCACATAAAATATGTATGTAACGCACTGAACAAAAACTACTATATAATTCATTCACTTAAGAATGTTATATGTATTAATGCTTTGAGAGGGATATACTTTGCAAACTTTCACTCACATTTGAGATAAGGCATTCTTTTTTGGGGAAGTGACGCACAAGGTATAAAAGTTTTTAAAATGCAAAAGAAAGTTGTGAGGTTAATCTGTAATGTTAAAAAAAAGGATGTCATGTAGAGAGTTGTTCAAGAAACTGAATATACTCTCAGTGCCATGTGTTTATATAATGGAAATGGTACATTACATTAAAATAAATATTAAATTAAAACAAATTCTGGCCATACATGAGTATGAGACACAACATAGATCTGATCTTCAAACACATTTTTGTAGAACTGATATTTTTAAAAAAAAGCATAACCAATTTGGGGACAAAATTATATAATAAGCTTCCAAATTATATTAAAAAATCTGGAGAATTTAAAACTTTTTAAGAAACAACTTAAAGCTTTTTTATTACAACACACCTTTTTTTCAGTGGACGAATACTTATCACACGTGCAGGATACAAATTTTTAATAACTTAACGTATGAGATCAGGAATGTAGCAGATTAACCAAAACTCCATGTTATTGAGCCATATTTGTTGTCCGGCCAAAGTTTTGTTGCTTAGACTGGGATTGATTGGTATTGTATGAGATTTTTTATTAGTCATTTTAAATAATTTTATTACAATATATTGGTGTGTCGCACTGTTGTGCTGGACTGGATTGTGTGGTGAGATTATTGTTTTGGTACACCATATGTATAATTACTTTGTGTTTGTTACAATTTGAGATTTTGTAATTATACATTAATTTTGTAATGGGTAGTGTGATTGTAACTTGTATTTATATATTGTAATCTTGTAATGTGTAGTAAGATTGTTACAGTCTGAGACTTTGTGTGTATGTACAGCAGTTATACATTATACGGTGGACAAGTCCAATGCTACATATGTAACAATACGGACGAAAATAAATTGAAATTGAAATTGAACTTCAATTTATATTGTCTAGAAATTACAGTTGTACCGTCGTGTCACGTGTAAGTTGTGTTCTTGAGAAGGGTCATAGTTACAAAAATCACACACTTCCTTCCTCATAACCAGCACCAATATACTGCAGCATCACCCAGGGCTTTTTTAAGACAAAGACGATATAATTGTTCAAACAACCCCAAAGTCAAGTTTATGCCCATCTCTGACCAAATTTAACACGACATAAAATAATTTTATTTGCTAACCTGAAAAAGATATTTTAGGATTGAGATGTATAAGTATGCCCTAAATGAATCTAAGAACCCCCAAAATGGCATCGCTAAATTCCGCCGCCACCGCCACCATTGAAAAGATTTAGTCTGATATATTTAGCAACTTAACTCTATAGTTGTCATCCCTGGTCAGTGATCAGGGCCATTTCTTTTATTTACGAAATGAATGGGTTATAACCAGTCACAATACGAAACAGAGAACAACCTCTGTGTGGGTAATGAATGGCAGTTTTTAAAAAATGTTACTGGAATGCTACAGTGCAACTCAAAGATTTCCATGAAGAGTCATATGAAAACTTAGCCAAGAGAGCAAGAAGAGACTTATAAAAAACATGTAACGTCCAATGCCTAAGTCTAAAGAGTTGAATGGTCTTTATTTAGGGTTCTTCTTTATTACGTGGGTAGAATACTCTCCTTCGGGCATTTCATTCAACATGTTTTAAATGACGGAACCAAATTCAAATTCCAATTCTTGGACTTTCAAGGAGCTGCCAACATTGACAATATGTTTTCATAAATCTTGCCATAAGAAGCCGGCAGAATCCTAATTGAAATCCCTTTCATATTTTCAGATTATCCATTCATAAATGAAATACAGCTGTGTAGAGGTACACAGTAACTGCCAAATCAGCATTTCATTTTAAATGTTTTTTTTTATTTTTTACCTTATATGAGCTTAGAATTAGGATTCTCTGCATTCCATCAAGGCAATGAACAAACTACTCAGATGTCACTGTTTGTGCAAAAGGAGGATGAAAATAAACTTTCCGTCAAACGATACCGTTAAATAAAGATAAACATAATAAACAATCAAGAATATAATGCCATAAACAATAATTAATCAAACAGAAACAGTGCATTTTAAATAGATAAATATTTTCGTCTCTGTGAAAACAAGAAGATAAAGAAGAAAAAAACATTTATTTGATATTCCACTGTGTCAGTTAATATTACTACGGTTGGGCAAGATGAATCAATAAATTCTCTGACAATTTATTTCTTCACTTATTTTTCAAATGTATTGCGCTCCATTCTTTTCTAAATCTTCCCACCAAGAATGGCATGACAGCACACACAAAATATGTATGCATCACATTTTACAAACTATTTCCTTGGCTTCTTGACTTACATGAACATTGCATTCTGTTGGGCTGAGCGGGGCTTTCAACTGACACTTGTAGATCTGGTAGTGACCATGAGTTACCACACCCCACACCCTTCCATAGCCAGCAGTTACTTGCAAGATGCCAAGCTTCCAAATTTAAGCATACTGCTACTTCTAGAATTGCTTTTTCTTGCATTTCTTGTGCTCTGAAATCTCCAGTGTGGTGCATTGCATTTGTTTGTTACCATCTAGTACACCGATAGGGTACATTACACTTCAAGTACAGTGCACTGCAGCAAGAAAAAAATGACCCCATCGTCCACAGCCATTACTGATAAAATGTATGCAAGTATGTTTGTTTAGAGGTGTGTCAGCATTTTGTCTACATCATCTCTCTTAAATTCATTAAAAGTTCCGGAACAAGGCTTAGGATGAACATAATATCAGATCTCTCTTAACATAAGATAATATTGCTATGTTGTACACCACTACACACAAATCAAGTATGAACGGCCATTAAGAATGATACACTGCAAAGCGGACTGTCATCACAGTCCTGATATCAGTGCCAATACAGTAGTAAAAATAGCCCACATATTTTTGTTTACAATGGGCATCAGCTGTCCATGCAATAGGTATTCATGTGTCATGTGAGCCATGCAACAATGACTTCCTGTTTCCTGTTAGAAATGAAGCAAGACTGCCATACTTACACGGATCATGTAATAGTTCACAACATCTTGCCCTGTTTCTGGAGTCATTCATCTTACCAGGCAGATAAAAGAATCTCATGAAGATGGGCATCAACATCCCCGCCTAAAGCCTTGTCTGATGACAACTCCCCATGAACAGCAGCATCATTGACCACTGCACTGGTAGGTTTGTTGTCAGGTAGGCCCAAGGCAGGAACCCAGCAACAAACTACCAATTTTCCTCTTCTTGGAAACCCTGTCCAGCTCTTTGGTAACAACTGGATGGTCAGGTGTGTGTATGTGCATATATGGAGAATTTGCAAAGCACTGAGAATGTCAGTAACAATAACATGGCACTGTTGTGGATATTGATGATGAATGGAGAGCTTTAAATAGCATAATTTTTTTGTGTAGATGTTATTAAAACTATGGCTGTTGTAGAAGAAAACCTTGTTTCTATACACAAATTACACACATTCAAAACTTTTAATTTAACAAGACATTAGTATAAAAAGCCATATAAAATGGATAGGCAAAATTTATTTACACAAAGATTTTGATTATGGAATGTGTGAGGGGCTTACATATATATATATTGCTAAGGAAAACGAAACAAAAATCGTCAAATAAGGGTAGGACATTTTGTGTATGACAGAATTATATAAAAAAATAAGAGAATGGAATTTGTTAGTGACACAATGTCATATATGGTGCCGAAAGGTCACTCACGTGATGTTATTCCTGTGGGTGCACATGCCCCAACTGAGGATAAAAGTGATGGCTCAAAGGACAGTTTCTATACGAAATTACAGCTGGTATTTAATCACTTTCCTAAGTACTGTGTGAAAATTCTGCCAGAAGATTTTAACACAAAACTGGGTAAGGAACTTATTTTTAAACACAACTGGGAATGAGACTTTCTATAAAAACGGGTAATGATAATGGTGTTAGATTAACAAAATTCACCACGTCATAAATATAAGTGTGAAGAGCACAATGTTTCTGCAACAAAACATTCATAAATACACTTGAACTACTCCTGATTGGAAAACATCCAGACTGATAATATCTTGATAGTTATGAGACAGCATTACAGTTTATGTTCAGTCATTCAGCAAAGCTGACTGTGAAATATTTTAATACCTGGTGGTTACCAAATTATGAGAAGTCTGTCAGTCAAACAAGCAACACACAATTTTGATATTCAGAAAAAAAATTTCATGCAGCTAAATGACATGGAAGTTACAGAACAAAATTGTTGTAGAATCTCTAACTCGTCTACAGTCTTGGAGAACTTAAATGACAGCAGAGAACATGAATAAGGCTTGGGAAAATATTAGAAAGAATCCTAAACTCTCAGGTAAAGTGAGTGTAGATCAAAGTGAATAGAAGCAACATAAACATGGTTTGAAGTCAAAATTTGTAGATCAAGGGAAGCAGGCTACATTCCAAAACTTTTAAGATCAAATGAGATAAATGCAGATGGCTTGAACTGAATTTGTCACAGCTTGCATAGGAATGACATGCTAAAATATGTTATTGAAGGAAAGATGGAGGGAAGGATACCAATGACATGAAGACAAGGAAGAATAAATCAGTGACTACCAGATGACTTTATGGAAACGAGAGGATATTGGAAATAGAATGCGGAAGCACTTAATCTATCACACTCCGTGCGGACTTCACTTTGGAAGAGGCTATGGACCTGTCATAAACAGACTACAGGATAAACAAATGAATGAATGAATGAACCTTAACAGTGCTAAATGTTACACTAGCAGGTATTTCAAGGAATACAGAATAGGCACATTTAAAAGCAAATGCAACTACTGATCATATATTTCTGCATGCTTCAAGTACTGAGAAAAAATTGGAAATGTAATGGGGCAAAGCATGAGCTACTTATAAACTTCAAGAAAGCCTATGGTTTGCTTAGAAGGGGGTTTTGCGTAATACTATCATTGAATTTGATATCCCCATGAAGCTACTTAAGTTCATAAAAAAGTGTTTAATATAGAGTAAAATCCAGATACGAAAATATTTATCTGATGGATTTGCTAACACAATGGTCTGAAACCAAGTGCTTTAGCACCGTTTCTTTTAAGTTTTGCTTTAAAGTATGCCATTAGGGAGTTTCTAATTCTCACACATTACTATGACTGTTTTCACATATAGTTATTGTGATTAAAAAATGATATTTTGTAGTTATTTACAGCATCAGGCAACAGAAAGAGTAATATGCCAAGCAGGATACAGTGTATTACACAAGGCAACAGCCCCGCCTCTCCTGAACCGATGAGAAGATACGCTGTGACCTAAGAACAAGCTTCATATTACATCCACTCTGTTTCGTTCATGTACTAATATTTCCAAGTGCATGGTGGAGAGTTAGACTTTCCAACATTTTTTACATTGATGAACATTACCAGGCACTCTATGCAGCACCACGCGTTATTCTCTGATGCTTGTAATTTAGCTCTACCTCTTCAAAATATATTATATCATATTTGTATCAAATCTATCTGCACGGTGACTTGAAAATTATTTCCCAGGTTTCCTGAGGGATTAATAAAAACACTCCATTCAGTCTACTTCAGTATCCCGTCGCCATGTTTAGGATGTAACTTTTTTTTTTATTGGGTGGAAAAAAGTCATACTATGAAAGAGGAGATTGGTCGAGATGTAAATTCTGAGAAAGCTAAGTATATGTTTATGTCTCAAGAGCTGAATGCAGGACAACTCATAATAATAAGACATGTAACAAACCCTTTACAGCTGTGACAAGGTTCAAATATTAGGACAACAATGGCAAATCAAAATTGCATTTATGAAGAATTTCAGAGCAGAATGAATTCGGGGACTGCTGGGTACATTATGGTCCAGATTCTTTTGTTTTCTCCTTAGGTGTTCAAAGACATATAGGTTAACATATAGAGAACTATAATTTTACGTGCTGTTTGGTATGGGTCTGAAACGTTGTCTCATATGCCGAAGGAAGAACACAGCCTAATGGTGCATGAGAACAGGGTGCTTAGGAAGATATTTGAGCATAAGAGGTAGGAAATAATAGGGGACTAGAGGAAATTGGAAGTGATGAACTTCATGATTTGTACTCATCATCAGATATTATCTGGCTGATCAAATCAAGGAGAAGGAGATGGGCAGGTCATGTGGCCTGTATAGGAAGGAGAGAGGTTCAAGCAGGGTTCTTGTGGGAAAACATGATGGGAACTGATCATCTGGAAAACCTAGGCATCGATAGGAGGAAAATATTAAAAGGCATGTCAAAGACATAGGATGGAAGGATAGACACAAATGGCTAGAATTTGTAAACCTAACGATGAATTGCTGGGTTTCATAAAATGTGGAGACTTTCTTGACTAGCTGAACAACTGTTAGTTTCTCAGTAAGGACTGTGCTCTATGAAATTACTCAAACAGGGAAGTGCAGATATTTCACCTTTTCATGTGCTGGATAAATGGCAGATCGCTGTTTGGGCATATTATTTACCTAGGTGGAATTAAATAGAACCTATAGGGAATAAAAGTGGTAAGAAAATACTGAAGCATCAGACAAGGCTATGAAGGCACATACCACATATCAAGGAGCTCTGACTTTCGTTTCACCCTGTTGCAGTGGACAGGATTGCATACCACAATGTAAGAGGAGTAAATGGCCAAGTTGGCAACTTTGCTGCATAAGTGCAAAGAAGGAGTTTCTCCTGAAAACATTTTCTATGACCTTTTTGATTGGCACCATGTCACCTGGTGTGCAGGAATCAAAGGTTATGATAATCATTTTGCTTCCATCTTTAAAATAGCATTCAGTGTCATACCCAATAACTGACTTAAATTCACATAACATATATGAGTATATTTGGGGTTTCACTGCAATGCTGCAGTCAGCATTCAAGGCAAGTCACAAACATGAGTAGACAAGATATTTTCTGTACATATCAGCGGTGCTGTACTGAGTTAATTACATGACATCTAATACAATTTCTTATCTTATGTTTATTGGACCGTGCATCATCTTGATAGCTGAATAAAGATAGACCAACTTGATGTCACTTGCTTTATTTCATTATTTAATGCTCAACATGTTTCAGATGTTAGTACATCCATCCTCAGGAGCTTGCGACTTATTTGTTGAGTTATTTTATGGGTTGTATTGCTCTGGTTTGATGTGCGTTGGTGTTACAGTGTGATGCACTAGTGCGTCAGCCTGCATAAGGATACCACAGCACCCCAGCTGAACCACACCGTAACACCAACACACATCAAACCAGAGCAATACAACCCATAAAATAACTCAACAAATACTCCTGAGGATGGATGTACTAACATCCGAAACATGTTGAGCATTAAATAATGAAATAATAAAGCAAGTGACATCAAGTTGGTCTATCTTTATTCAACAGTTTCTTATGTTCAGTGCCATACTGCTAAGTTTGACAATATCATTTCCATTTTGCAAATGATTCTGTTTTCATTTTTGTATTAAGTAAAACTGAGTACATACTTAACTTCTAGATGACATACGTACATGAATCCTCTGTAATCTTCAAATAGGTTAGCTTTTGAATCACATTTTACACCACATCACAGATGTTAAATTTTCTCTGCACTTCAAGCAATGACTTAAGCTATCTTTCTTGCTTTAATGACTTGATTACATACTCCTACAAATCTTCTGTCTGACAACATGGAAATTATACTCCTGTGCAATGTTTGATCCAACAATTTACATTAAATAAATTATGTTCCAGTTCAATGTTATATTGGTCCAATCATTCATATAACATAAATTTTATTCCAGTCCTATGTTAGATGAGGAAAACAATTCATATAAAAAAAAATTACACTGCTTTCAAATGCTAGAATTATCTAGCAATTTATATGAAATAAATTATGGTTTTCATTCTTCTGGGACACTGTAACATTCTCAAAACGCTAGGCAACATACTTCCGGCAAGAGTAACATAATATTCCAGAAGAACGCAGACTATGACTGAACAAATTCTAAGGACTAGACACTTATAAAACAAATCATACTTTTTGCCAGTGTTTCTTAGACTGGTAAAGAATTCATACAGTACTAACTACACTCCTGTCCAGCATTATGAGTTTTGGCCAGAAAATCTGCTTTTATAGTACACAAATTCATAACTAAAGAATAAGCATTGATTGATATTACGTAAGTGGAATTTGTTGCAAGGCAGTTAGTATCTTCTTTTTTCAGCACTGAAGCAAAGCCTTGCTGGTCAAAAATTTTAAGACAGTCAGGAATTGGAAGAAGTTTTAACACAATGGCTGACAACAAAGGACATGCATAAATGCCTTACATGTCACAAGGAATACATGGAAAACTATTTGGACAACAATACAATTAAATATGCACTCTTGTTAAGAGATGAAAGTAAAGAACCTAAAAATACATACATTGTAAGCTTATTTTCTGACTCACCCAAACAATCCATACAAAATAGCTCATACTCCTGTTCGGTGTTAGATCAGTCCAACAATTTACATAAAATAAATTATACCATTGTCGAATGTTACATTAGTCAAGCAATTTGAATAAAATAAATTATATTCCAGTCCAGTGTTAGATTGGTCCAGCCAGTTATACAAAATAAAGTTACCTGGCTGAAGTGTGTTTTTTTAGTGGAAATTAACCTCACACAATTACACATATCCAAAGATGTTATGGTACATCTGAAATTTACACTTATCACTTTTTGATACAATTGCTATTGTTTTTTGCTAATGATGTGTCAGTTGAAAGTAATATTTTATTGTGCACAAGCTGAAGTTTGTTTCAGTTGGGCATGAACATGTTACAAAATTGCCAAGTGCAAGTCCTCCCAGGCCTAATTATGACTGCGTCATGTCAATGTGCTGAGTTTCAAATAAATTACACATTTCTTGAAACTATTTTTTATAAAACTACACACATCTTTATTAAAAATTACAGATAATTACTGCCACATATTTAAAGGTAATGAACCTTCTGTGCGTAACTTTTCTTCTTTTCAATTAATGCCAGCAATGCAGTGATGGAAGCATGCTGTATATGATGGAAAATATTTTGTTAATATTTTCATTTCTCAAACCTCAAATTAAATTCATTACATTTAAAAGTATGCCAATAATGCAGTCAAATTATTTAGAGTATTTAACCTGCTTTCTTTAATAACAGAATAGGCCAGTACAAGACAATAAATAGTAGAAAGAATACAGGGAAGTAGATGCGAGATTGGCGATCAATTTCTTTCCAAAGTATTTTTTCTTCACCAGTTTTATGTTCCAGCCATGACAGCTGGAAGAACCGATGGTTCCTAAGACTAAGGGTGGATTTCCTGCAATGGATTTGTGGAGCCTCCACATCCCACGCTGTAACACACTGGGTCTTCTTGTCTACAGCTTGGATACGCTATCGTACATAAATTTAACACAAAACAATCAAAAAGTGATGTTAAAGAAATAATTAACAATACTGGTGATAGAGAAGGAATGGTGAAATTAATTCACCATTCTGTGGAGGGAGGTGTATTTCTTGGACTGCAGGCTGTAAACTTACAAACACAAAGGGGTATCTAGGAATTATATTTTCAGCGATGATTCAGTAACTGACATGCTTCATTATAATATGGAATGCAATCCTCAATAATCACAAGCCAAAAAACTCATTTCAACTGTTCCAAAGAGACAGTGCCACATTTAACTCTTCCCATTCATCTTATTCCCACCTTCGCTCAATCCACCAACAATTACTTTCCAGGCAGAAAAATAAAGAAAAAAAGGGGAGTGAGGACCTTTGGTGTTAGTAAATATAAAGCTTCTCCAACCTGTTGTTACAATGTACAAATGACTGAAGTGCTGTCAAAATAAATACAAAGAGCAAGTATATAATTCTCAGTGCAACATCCTTATATAGCTGTAAATGTGTATCCTGGCAGTGGAAAGCTTCTGACAGAAGACATCGGAGTGTTACAATTCCCTCACTCACAGTGAATTTCTGAGAAATATATAACTCATTAAACATTAGTTAGCAATTATTTATTATGCTATTGAAGTAACTGAAGTCCACTAATTTTGGCAATCAGAGAATTGTAAATAAATAGCAATGTATGTGCACTTGTGTCTACTCAAATTCCATGAAAAATAACTAGTTTTTCATTTCCATCACCTTACCAAAACGTGCGTTTCCTAACTACAAGACCAATCTTAATGAGAAGGTGCAACAGCTTTTATCACAGAGGATAACATTTAGACCCACAGGACAGCCTATTTTCAAGTTTTACCATCTGGAAATAGGGGATTTTAAATCTCCTAGTACAGTGGTGATGAACCTATTGCATGCATGCTCAAAATGGCATGTGTAAAGCTTTCCTTGGTGTGCAGCATTCGCTGCTGTTCTCATGTCTTTTTATTTCTTTTGCCTGACCAGCACCTCTATATTGTGAAGAACACATGTATATATAAAAACACATATCTCAGTGTTTAGAGATTGTATATGAATTAAGGTTGTTACCAAATAATACTGTGAGCAAAACATTTTTACACAAATTGTGATCAGTGCAAAGTGTTCACTGGATATTTATCACTGAGGCACCGGCCTGGAAGTGACGGGGTGAATACATGACATTGAACAAAACATTTTACATTACCCACAATAAACTGTCCTCATTCCCTTCTTACTACAGCAGCAGTTGCAGGGTTTTTTAATGACAGTTGAATGGTTAGCACTGTCTTTGTTTTGTTTGTGAGAAAACATTTATTACCTTCTGAAAAACACCAGATTTCACCAAAGTAAAAACTGGTTTAAAATTTTAAATATTTCAGTAGATATACAAGTCAGTGAAGGGGCTTTAATAATATTTGAAGTTGCGCATTCTGTGTGGAAAACTACTTGATGTATTTCAAAGAACTTAAAGTTAAATTGGGCTCCCTGACGATGGTGTTAATGGGCACTGGAAGGAACTGAGGCAATAATTAATATTTGATGTAGTACACATAGGATGGTGCATAAATGTTGGTCAATAAAAGGCGATATGAACGCGATGCACGGTATATACAATGCTAAGATTGTTACTGTTCCATTATTACCGTCATAAAGACATTAACCCTTATCCAGCTAACGTGGAGAATAGGGTGAGTTCCTAATAAAGCCAGCAAATGGCAGATGGGATTTAATTCGGCATTTAAAGGGTTAATGTTGTATCTTGTTAGGTAGGCCTACTATAACGGATGTTATTTAAAACTGTCTCATTTAAAATCATTTAGAAACATCACTGATTACCTAATCAAGTTTCCTAAGAATTCTTCCAAGTATGTCATTTTCACTCACTCTGCAAGAATTTTTACAATGAAAGTAATATACGTGCCATAATTACAAAATATTCTATGTCATTTTATTTATTTAGTTATTTATTCATTCATTTATTTATTGGGTTTTTCTTTTCAAAAAGGAAGTAGCAGGAGCCGCAGTTAATTCCATATTCTCTTCCTTATTAGGTATTTATTAGAAGTATAATAATTATACTATGCATTAATTATACAATATAATTGCATGCATTATAATAACCCAGTAATTAATAAAAAGTAGGAAGCCTCCAGTACCTTATTTTTCTCCTCAAAATTCCCTTGGGCACACAAAACAGTATCTTCAAAATTTACAGACAATTCGGGCATGCACCCCCACAAAGGTTCCCCAACCCTTTCCTAGTACTGTTTGTTTGTTTGTTTATTTGTTTTTCACATTCCATAGATCCAAATTAGGTTACAAAAACCTTAAGGATATATAAATTTTCATATTGTTATAAATATATCTAATACAAAGCAGCTTCTTATCATACATGTTAATTATCATTCTTGTTGTTGCTAAACAGTAGTTTATATTAAAATATATTTCCAGTATACAACACTACTATATACTATAAAATTTAAAATTATTAGAGATGAGTTATAAATACACTTTCATTGATCCCTATACAGAAACCATGATTCCTAATTAATACTGTATTCTAAATACTCTTCCACTGAATAAAACGAGTGTAAGTTAAGAAAACTTTTTAAGGCAGGTTTAAATAATTTTATTTCGTTTGAGAGACTTTTTATTTTTATTGGTAGGTGGTTGAATAACTTTATACCAGAACAATGAGCTCCCTTCTGGAATACAGTCACGTTACATACTGGAGGATTTAAATTTGTATTCGATCTTGTGGCAATGTTATGGATTTCTTGTTTGATTGTATATAAATCTTTATTCTTTACCACAAATAATAATACAGAAAATATATATTGGGATTGTAAAGGCAGAATTTCTAGTCTTTTAAACAACTGTCTGCAAGAATCCCTACTTCTTGATTTTGTCATGATCCAAATTATCCATTTCTGAATCTTAAAAATATCAGTACTGTGTGGTGATTTTCCCCCCAAAATTGTACCATATGTTATTATCGAATGTACATATGAATAATAAATCAGTTTTAGAATATCCTCTGACATGAGAGGTGTAATAACCTTGGTTGCATAGCATGCAGAACTCAGCCTAGATAATATTTGATTAATGTGACATTTCCATGATAGTGTTTCCTCAATAGTTAAGTCAAGAAATTTTGTATTTGTGATGTTAGTAATTTGGTTATTCAGCAATTTAATGTTTGAACTTAGTTTTTGGCTGTTCTTTTTTTGAAATTTCAAGTAAGTAGTTTTATTAAAATCTAGGACTTGTAACCAGAATTAACTGTAACAGTAAAGGAGCAATAATGGTATTAATGCTGAAAGCACGAAATCTTGGCCAGCTGGATCACATACTTGGGGATGACAGGAGTACAACACATGGCCAATAAATGTAAGTAACCTACTTTTCACACTCGATGGCTCCCCAATATGGGTTTTAATTTATTATTATTATTATTATTATCATTATCAATGTGAATTTTGTAGGATAAAGCTTCATTGCATGTTTCTTCACTCTAAACAGTATCATACATCACTAACTATCATGACAGCCTCAGGCTTGCATACTATGTGCTTTACCTGATTTTCATAAGCTAGGCTCTAGTAAATGAGTTACAATCTTATTAACCCTTGCTTCTGATGATACCAACCAAATGCAGGTTTGGGTAATTTTTGTGGTACAGTTTCAGTGATCAGTTTTGACTATTGTGGGAAATACATCAAGTGTACACCCATTATTCAATCAATCATCATGGAGTCATTCTCAGTTTTTACAATCATGTAGTCAAACATTCTTGCATTTTATGTTAATGTAACTAGAATAATTTCTTATAATTAACTATGAAGTTTGTACATTTTGAAAGTTTCAGGTAAGTTAAAGAAAGTAGTAGCTGTTTAAAACTGTGATGCTGTATTTACCATAGGCAGCATTCTAGGAACAGATGCTATTCGTGCTTTCTTCTGCAGTTCATGGCGCACTTCCAGAACTTTAACTACTACAAATTCTCCAAGAGCAGCAAATACAAACACCATGCATCCAGCCATCCAGAGATCTAGGGCCTGCCAAAAATACAAATATCAGTCATGAGCAGCAAAATGCACTTATTGTCATTTTAAGCTCACTCACAATGTTGCAAAAAGCAACTATCAGCTTTACTATGTCTGTATGTCTGTCTGCATCGCAGACCTCAGCTTCTACTGGACAGGTATTTGTGACGTTTGATGTTGGAGCCTTTTATTAAAATCTCTTGGAAAATCAAGACTGGTTAAAATCAAACAAAAGTACTGGGCACCTAAGTGAATCCGTAAGTATATTTACAACAATAACTGTCTGGATTCATCCTGGATGGAAAATAATTTAAGCTATAAGTTGTATACAAAATCAAGATGCACATTTCACACCAAACACATTTTTACATTTCGAATATCTTGGCATTTACGTAACCAATACAAAAAAATATGGCACAGATAAACACAGTACCGAGCAAAGAACTTTTTGATTTGCATGCCAGATATTTAAAACAAAGATACAGAGAGTAATATTTAGGACTTAACGCTTTCTACTAGATGAAACTTAAAGGTAGAGAGGCATTTTGAATGATGGAAAATTAATGTCAAACATATGTGCAACAATTGGAATGTACCAAAATGTTACATTATACATACATATACTAGCTTATTCCTACTTCAGTGCACATATACAAGGAAACCAAGGCTGCAAACCAGATTAACGATAAACCGACAACAAGAGAAAATGCAATATTTGAGGCCATATTAAAACATGACCCACAGAGGGACACACAGCACCACCACTACAGAACACCCCCATAAAAATAGCTCAGTCGTGTGAGACCATCCACCCCGGCACAGAGGAGGGTACACTACAAAAAGGGACAGGAGCCTGACCCTACCGACCACCGCTCTGAGGGACCCTACTAACAACCCCGAGAAAACTGTAAGTACACCTCAACCAAAAATCCACATAAACACACACACACACTCAAGTAACTACAGAACAATGACAAATCAATTGATTCCAAACTTGCAGAGAGGAAAAAACATAGTTCCCCTCCAATAAAAAAAGCCGAAAAAAAGACAGGAAGGAAAAACAAACTGCATCCCCCCCCCCCCTTTTAAAAGTGCGGAAAACAACAACCACAACTACACCCACAACGGCGCTTAGTTTATACCTATCTAAATTAGTACAGAACCAGATTTTATACCCACTCAATGTAATGCACAAGGGATCCCTAATGCAATAGTTACATATACAGCACTATAAAGGACATGTATTTAATGGTTCTTAAATATTCAGCCTGATGATGACTCTCTGGAGTCGAAACATGTTGCTGTAACACATTAATTTTCTAATGTTTGTTGTGTTGACTGAACACATATTGTAAGTTTACA
>Ga0123354_10008990_pt1 | contig 15258 bp, 6 predicted proteins | sample TergutLab28metaG_2_FD_97872 | JGI IMG/M metagenome (GOLD analysis project Ga0123354, IMG submission 97872) | Labiotermes labralis P4 segment gut microbial communities from Petit-Saut dam, French Guiana - Lab288 P4 | ecosystem: Host-associated > Arthropoda: Insects > Digestive system > Gut ...
AAACAAATTATACTACAAATTTTTAAGAATTTGTAATCAGCAATATATTAATACTATCTGTAAATTTTAACTGAAACCTGCACATTTCACATGCATGATCATTGCAAAACAATTTCATTTCTGTACGTTTTAACAACATTTGTGCAAACTCCCTGAGGATGACAACTACGCTAAAACATGTAGGAGTAAATTAGTAAAACAGAATTGTGCATTTGTTGGCGCTTAGTCTGTAAAACTATTCACAAGGCACAGAATGAACAATATGAAACTACTAAGAAACTTCACACATTCCTTGTCCAGGTCATGAAGACGTGTAGAGGGAGTAGAGGTACAGCTCCATTCATTCCCAACCTCGGTACTACATAAAGGTGGGTGGTTAACTTCAAGCCTAAGTCACTTTACCCCTAGAAAAGAACCCAAAGGACCCACTCGGGGAAGGGGGCTCCAGAAATAGTCTAGACCTTTTGGAGATGAGAAAATCTCTTGTCCTTATCGGGATTCCAGCCCCGGACCGCCCAAACCTAAGCCTGGTCAATATTACTATTAGTGTGCTCAGGTTCCTACCCTTCCCTACATACTGAACAAAAAATAAGAAATTGGCGGAAAGAATGAAAAAAGCGGCTTAAAATTTGACCTACTGCATCTAGCCCGGCACAAATTACAGCAGAATAACTTCAGCTTTTCAAGGGATAATTGTGGCGGCAAAAGAGAAGTGAGTGGTTTGTTTCCTTCGTTACACTGTAACACCATAAAAATTTAAGGAGATACCTTCATTTGAAGGACTGTTATCTTAGAACATATTTTAAGCGGCAGGAACTGACGAATCTCTAAATAATCAGTCGTGTTGCAGGGTAATGCAATTAGCGCTGTAGTTCAGAATGGTCCTTAATTTTACACTCATAAAATGAAAGTGTAACATAAGCCTTATGGAGTGTAGTGCAGTAAGCAGTGTAAACAAGTCACTCAAATGCGAGTCTACTCTTTCAGGTCTAGTCGATCTGTAGTTCTCAACAAAATATACATAAAATGAGCGAAAAAAAAATTACATGTACAACTATATTTCTGACGTAAAAATTTCAATTTTTTCTATCCGTTAATAAATTAGTAATTAATTCTGTAAGACGTTAGTGTTGTAGGGAATGAGTATTTCGAATAACTTCCAAATCCAATCGATTTATTACGATACTTTTAACTGGACGTTCAGTTCTCTCAAACAAGCAAATGTATTGTGACAGATAATGTAACATCTTGTTTTACCGACGTGACCAGCTCAGCAGTTCGCTACACCTAAACTTGCATAGAATTATTACCGAGAGATCATGCCCATATTTATTTTATAAGCTCTTATTAAGATAGGATCTTGATATGAAATTTTGTAAAACTATTTTGTTTATTCTGTGGGTAGAAATTAATTGCCCCATGAAACAAATACATTTTTATACATTAAAATTTTATTAACCAAAATATTCAGAATTTTTCTGTTATTCATTTTTAATAAGCCGCAATTTAGATATTATTTTGAGCGGTAGAACAAGCAACGCCATACTTATCCAGGGCAGGTAAAGCCTACTTCTGCGTCAGCTACGCAGTTCCTTAATAGGAAAGAATCAAATGTTCAGAAAACTGAAATACGCGACAAGTAAGAGGTATGAGAATTAGCGAATCATCTTTCTCGATAGGAAATTTAAACAAGGTATCATAAATTTAAACATACGCGACATTTTATACGTGTATGACACGTAATGTGAAGGCAGACAATAGCAGAAAATACCCACTACGTGGCTATATATATAACATATTACATGAAACTCAATTTTGTTTTTAAAATATACATCCTGGAAAATGCAGGCATGAACATGTGTCCTAACTCCTTGACTACTAAGATGAATATAGACAAAATAAAATACGATAGGTAGAAAGTATTTCACAAGAATCGAAAAGTGTAAAATGCTCCGGTGAAGCCTTATATATATATAGGTTTAATAATCATCTGAAAGATTTTCCAGGCTCGATATCCTTGAACGGTTTTCTGAATCGATTTTAAAACACTTCCTGTGTCGTGACCTGCATTTCGTAACAATTGTAGTCCGCGAGGAAATGAGCTCAGAAGTGCTTCAAACCCTCTCAGTGTGCGGTCAAATATACCTGCCAGCAATTTTTATCTCCTCTGACCACTGAAGTGGTCGATAGGAGGTCAAAAGTTTGAACACAATTAGCACGTCTTTCATTTCTTACAGGAGCTCTGAGAAAAAGGAAATCCTCCTGCAGCTGAATTTACGAACCTCATACAGTGATGGGAAGAAATTATGTTAGGGTGAGAGGCCCTTGCAGAAGAAGCATACAAATAACAAACCGCTTGGAACATCTTAAAAAGTTTCAGTATAAATTTAATTTCAGGAAACCGTTGTAAGTTCGCCACACTCTCACTCTCCTTATAGAAATATATTACAAATTTGAAGTTGAACGCAATCGATATCTCGTCAATACGAAAAATCGCTCTAATTCACAATGCTACAATACATCTGGCCATTTGAAGACTTAACAAGAAAGTCGATATACTGAATTTTTTAATTTAGCAGCTTACCGTGCTCTTTCACCGTCATTAGGTCACGCAACGGGTTTCTATTAGGCTTCACAACTCCAGTTAATGTCCACGCGATCACATTAATAAATCCAAAGTCATGAAGGGATACGAGACCGGTACCTTTGCTCCTGTCTTCGTGTTTGTCCAGTTTCTGGTACGCATAGAAACAACGGGCACAGAATCCATCCATATTTGGCAGCCTTCAAAACTCGTTCGCTTAGACTGTCTTTACTCAAAGCTTGCAAATAAAAATAATTTTGAAATTGCGATGCATTGTATTGCACAGACAGCACAGGTGGCCACAGTCCTATCATGCCTCCAGCGTAATGAAACCGATATACCGATATGTCGATCAGTCAAAGGGAACAAATAAAGATTTAGGTATCCTGTGACGTGACGTTGTATCGTTGGGTCAAATGTTCCCGACGTTTCGATGGACGATCGTGTCTTCATCTTCGGGGTGAAACAGTACAAAAAAAAAGAACCTATAACATGGAAGATTGGAAACAATAACTTATTCCGAATAAACTGAGCTCAATATATAATTTTTGCAAATGAATATTGGAAGAAAAGTATATGTGTGGCTCTACAGGATAAGGCATATTCCCCCGAAACGTCGGTAGTACAGCCCAATTTTAAACTATGCATACACTAAAGAATAGTATCAATTTCAGCAATATTTCTCTCTTCAGTTTCTTGGAGTGAAATAAAAAAAGTTAATGAATACAAACAGAATAATATTCAAGGCGCCGTCACGTGGAATATAAAGAGCGCAGGCGATGGCTCATAATTTGTCGATGTCAATTCCTGAACTCCCTGGACCACTCGTCCCTCACACATCCAAATACTTTCATAAAAGCTATTGCAATATGCTCCTCTATTTACATTGTTTTTCCGAATTAAAAGCTTCAGATTTATACTCACAAAAATAGGGGGAAATTATTTCTGTACATACTGTATGGGTGTCTGCCTTAAAAATTCAAACATCGCGTGTTACAATAATATTGCTATTAAGAGTGATTTATTACGTTTTACAGTGAAAGAGCAGGGTACACATTACACGTATTCACACTGCATGACACTTGTTAAAAACCTTCCCGCGCTGTAACCAAACAAAGGAGATATAAACGTGCGTTACATTTGTACATTCACAAAGACGGTTAAAACTATTGCGCATGTGCCCGATAACCACCAGAAGGTACCGTCAACGACACGCTGATACCCACGATCTTCAAATTCCTTTAGGGAAAAAAGATTCAAATTTGAGGTTTATAGGGCCGTGCATCGTAATATTATTTCTATAGCAAAACCAACTAGATGCACAAATGTATCAAATTTATTTTATTTTGGAATGACATTATACGTGTTTCGGACGGTCTTTCCGTCCATCATCATCAGTTCAAGATTGTACATACAGCAACAGGCATTTGTCAAACAGATACTGCTATCTACTTGTTAGCAAGCAGAGAGCAGCAGCTGTTTGACAAATGCCTGTTACTGTATGTACAGTCTTGAACTCCTGATGACGGACAGAAAGACCGTCCGAAACATGTAGAGTGTCATTCCAAAATAAAATAAATTTGATACATTGGTGCATCTAGTTGGTTTTACTATAGAAATAATAAATTCAGTCAGACTAAAATGAGAAAGCGAAACAATATTCTGGTAAGTTGTTGAAATTGCTCATTGAGGTTGATGGAAGTGGAGTTCTTAATTAAAATGGATAAATAGCACGACGCTCGAAGCCTCGCTTGCATTAAAGTTATTCAAAGCCAGATATTCACTGCTCAGTAATAACACTTAGGACATTTAACGTTCATAGGTCCGTGCATCACTAATATATATCGCAGAGTATAAACAACAAGATGCAACGTTTCACAACATCTTTACTTCTGTAAGACGCTCTACATATTTCAGACCGGTCCTGGGGCCCAACTAACCTCCTGTAAAATGGGTACTGGGTCTTTCCCGGGGGTAAAATGCGACCGGGGCGTGACGCTGACCACATCAGGAGCTCAAAACTGCACATACAGCATCAGATATTTGTCAGAACAATACCTGACGCTGTATGTGCAGTTTTGATAACAAAGAATTTTGTGTATTACACGTACAGTCGAACACAACTATATAGTTGTTTTATTGAACCAACACAACGGAGATGACACACCTAAAGTGCGTTTTGAGCTCCTGATGTTGGACGGAAACCCCGCCTGAAATATGTAGAGCGTCTTACAGAAATAAATAAATTGCGAAACGTTGCATCTTGTTGGTTGTACTCTGCGAACACTTAGGCCTATTAAAACTGGGGAGAAGTTCGAACTACAGGTACGATGAATGAATGAATTGTGGACATAAGGACTGCGTGTTCATTGGCATCTTTAAATGCGTTAAAAGAACATTACGAATTTTTAAGATGCTTAAAAATATGAATCAAGGTCACAAGTATATTGTGACGAATGGCTGCATTAATAAACTAAAAAAAAAAAAGGTTTCAAATTAGTCTAGCGGCAATATCAGTAGTTTTTGTCTCACAGGGGACAATTTAATACTACCTGGAGACTATTTAGTTTGCTCAATAAACATGTTCGAAACTGTGAGCGTGGTATTCTATGTGTTTGCCTCGAAAACCTTATGACGTACGAAAAAAATGTGATGTACACGAAACACGTGTTTACATTTCCTTTAACAACTTCGTTCGAAATACTTTTCGCTCTCAGAAGTATTTAACAAGTAACTTTCACGATGCGCGCGAAAACGGGCGTAGGTTTTGATGAAAAGCGGCCGTTAAGACTGTCCAGTATACGTGAAAACCGGAAGATTTGTTTCCATTTTTTTTTCGAAAAAATCCCAATACAAAATTTAAGGGAAATATTTTGAACTCCTTTTTAGTTGTTACGCACGCACAGGCAAAGAGATAGGCAGGCTAAGCGATCTTGTTATGCCCTGCCCAAGAATGCATATAAGCGTAAGATGAGCCTAAGTTTTGTGATAGTTGACACAAGCAGGTCAGGATTTCGTATTTCCTCTTACGTAAAACTCTGTGTATTTTAAAGATATTAATTACAAATATGCAAGTACATTTCCTCTTATTCAACAAGCTCCTGATGCACCAATAAATAACGGTATATTAAAGCCTGAGAAGGACGCCCACCAAATCCTTATAGTGGTATTTGAAGCTCACGTAAGGACATGCAATGTGTCACTGTCTATATCAGTGTCAACTCTGGCATGTCTGCTTATCATATGAGTCTAGTGCTACAGATCCAGCGTTCACAGCACAGGCCAGTGACAGAACAATATTCAGGGTCAGTTGATTTCTGTGAGAAGAGCACGACAGTAAAAGGTTAAAGAAAATCACATGTTCCTCTATACAGGGATCCAGCTTCTGGGATTTCCAACACAAGGTTTGTGACGTAAATTTCAACACATAATTCCTTGTTTTTATATCGATTTGTAAATTGTTATTAGCGTCCGTTACTGTCTGCTCTCTGTCATACCTTTTGAAGGAATTCAGATCGTTATATCTGGCGAGACAGATATGTACACCAGCGTTATTAAATATTCCGTCCTGAATTTACAGAACCTATAAGGTGGCAAGTGTTTGCAAAACGCTGAAACTAGTGAAGGTTTTAAAGTAAAAAAAAAATTTACACATTAAAACATTGAAACATTAAAACGCTCCGACATATTTCGGTCCTAGGACCATCATCAGGGAGCCATATCGTCCTTGCTAACGTCACACTATAAAAGTCATATTAATTTCGCTGTATCAGTTGGGTATTGTGGCAGCATGCCGTGTTGTGTAATGTTATGTTGCGAAGATGTGCATTCTGTGCTACGTTGCGAACGCAACGAAGCACAGAATGCACATCCGTAGCAGGGCACTCTTAGCAACATAACACTACACAACACGGCATGCTGCCACAATACCCAACTGGTACAGCGAAATTAATGTGACTTTTATAGTGTGACGTTAACAAGGACGATATGGCTCCCTGATGATGGTCCTAGGACCGAAACATGTCGGAGAGTTTTAACGTTTCAATGTTTTAACGTGCAAAATTTTATAAATCTTATATATGTGCAGTGGTTGATATAATAATTGAGTAATTCTGTCCTGAATTTACAGAACCTATTAGACGGCAAGTGTTTGCAAAACGCTGAAACTGCAGAAGTTTTTAAAGTAAAAAAAAAAAATTTATTACAGTCTGTGGCCGTTGGCAACCAAGAACGTACTTCATATTCTTGCAGAACGTACATAGTTGCTTGCCTAGTTTATGTACATGTCGCTTCTGTGTCTATCGAAATGAGCGAAAAAAACCCCCGAAATTTCCAGGTTATTTAAAAAAAAACACGGAAGACAGACTTAAGCATCTTCCTCAGCTCCCTTGAGTAACACCGCCAACCATGATGTCTAGGTCTCATTAAAATTAGGCTGCTTATGTGTACTGTAACTACTTAACTACTGGGTACACAACCTCAACATCTTCCCTCAGATTCTCATTTACTCAGCGAGGTACTGTAACGCCCACCACTAGGCACTCTTCCACACACAGCCTTACGTATTGGCATCTATGCCTTTTGAAAGACTTAAGCCGTCTTTAAGCTTCTAGTAACTGTCTGTTTGACACCAAGCCTATACCGGCTCTAAATTCACCCAGATTCTCATTAGATGGATACCGGGAGCGCTTTGCCAGGGGTTAAACCGGCCAAAACGTGAAACTTACTCATGTTCTTGTGGTACCTAGGTTAAGAATGCGAGCGATTCTGTCGTCAATCCCCTGTTTAGCTTACTGGCATGTTACTTACTCGTAATGACTCTATAAAGTGCTTAAAGTTATATGGAGACAGAACTAATGAGTGGTCATAGCGTGCTGGTGGAACAATACTGAACGGAAAAACTTGTCCTGATGTACCCGATGATGTACAGGGACCGTTACAACTTTACTTTACTTTTGCTTTTCCATGAAATATCGTTCTTGTGAATATAAACAATGGCAGGATTGCAATGTTCTACGCACTGATACATCCATGGAATACATAAAATTAAATCATTTGTCTCAAAGGGTCTGACGTGTAAATTGTGTTTACAACAGTGGGATACATAAAATTGGATCATTTGTGTCGTAAAATGTGTTATACAAATTGTGTAATAAAAAGTTAAAAATATATAAAATTCTTAAAACGGTGTATTGGTGTTCACCATTTTACAAATGTAAGTCCCGTTACCGTCTGGTTGTTTGGGAGCTGTGGGATACTATATTTTTACTGGTGACGTCGGAGTACGTCTTTTGTTGCTGCTCCGTAGGAGTGGGCGTGTTATCATATGATCTCGCACGATGAAGTGTGCATAACATCTTTTGACTCAAATGACAAAAATAGGCCTGCAGATGACTAATCTACAGTCGAAACATGTAGCCCATGTAAGTACCTTGAGTAATGAAGTAGTTGTGCTGACGTACACTGTTTAGTATTATATTACGTTTATAAGAACATCGCGATGCTTCCATTCAAATTTACGTACTTACATTTAATTTAAAAGAATGTCGTTCTTTTACACATATAAGGCCGCTTATTCTGATCCAGCAGCTAAGGACACTGTGATGGTTTTGCGGCGTACAATATACGCTGGAAAAGTCGTTCCTATTGTACGACACTCTTCATACATCAAACGAAGAAATTCTGAACGTAATGGCAACAGGAACCTGTCCGGTGAAACATACTGTAGTAAGGTTATTTTGTAGTGTAAACCGATTACACTGGACATTCTGGTAAACAGAATGAGACTATTATGTTTACAGGGGTACATCCGTGCTGTGAGGGGGTAAGTTCGTGATGGAGATGGGATCCACCTACACAGGACAACAAAAGCTGGGGGAAAATGAACACATGTTTGCATACCTCGAGTGGAATTCGAACCAAAGCCTCCAGTGTTCGAGCATTTAAAGGCAGAGTCATACACCACACGGGGAAACAATAAACTTACACAGCTAAAAATTTATTTAATAAAGTACACTTGTTTGCGTAGTTTTTAAACATCAGTATCGACGATGCAGCCGACGCATTCTTTCAAATGGTGTGCCTTTTACCGGCCTTCATAAATGTATACACACTCAATATTGACCAGAGCTTCCTAATAGAATTTTAACGTTTGTGTTTCAGTGCATCACTAGTACAATTATAATTGATAAACAACAAGATGCAACTATTTTGATTTATTTAATTTAATCAGCTCTATATGTTTCGGGCGATGTTTTCGCCCATCATCAGGAGCATATCACTGTAAATACAGCTTCTGGTAATGTCCACCAACGTTGCTACTGGCTGGTGTTGCGTATTGGGTTCCACCAAACACGCAACACCAGCCAGCAGCAACATCGGTGGACATTACCAGAAGCTGTATTTACAGTGATAGGCTCCTGACGATGGGCGAAAACATCGCCTGAAACATGTAGAGCTGATTGAAGTAAATAAATCAAAATAGTTGCATCTTGTTGGTTATCAATTGTAATTGTCCTATCAGAACAGCCACTGCATTGCAGACAGCCATTTTTGTGCTGACAAACACAATAAAAAAAATCTGTGCCTGCCCTCAGGTTAAAGAAATGCACTACAGTGGAAAAGGTACCAAACGTGCAACCATTTCATTACCTCAGGCTTCGCAGAGTGTTCCAACTGAAACTCACGGCACTTTGAAAGACATCTGTACGTCATTTTGGGTGTAAACGTTTATGTTACGATTCCCATCTTATCCAGAAATTTAACGACGTTCAATTCGAAGTTGATGACAATTACGTCGTAGTTATAACAGGTTAAAGCAGTCCCGTTACAGGCCTGGAGTGGCCCAGAGGGTTGCAGGAAGTTAAGATTATCAGATTTCGTGAAAATGGTACAGGATGGTGGTAAGGTTGTCAGCCTTACACACCGGCCGTCTTTACCCCCAGGTAACGCTCCTGGTACTCATTTCTGTTAGAGGCTGAGTCGACCCCAGGGCCATAGTGCGATCGGAAGGATTATGTTAATGAAAAATTCCAATGACACCATCTGGAATCGAACCAGCGACCTTCCGATTTGTGGCACAGCACCTTAACCACTGTGCTACCGCGGTCCCCGTCATAACAGGTTAGGAACCAAAATTTCTTTAATTCGCAACATTTTGTTTATATATATATATATGCACACACACACACACACACATATAGGGAAGGGTAAATTCCTTACTGAAGACCTGCATTGTTAAGTACAAACTTGTGCGCATGCTCACATTACTTTTACGACCTCGAAGGCTACAAGTGACATGTACAAACTTGTAAAACGTTCTTCAAGGCGCAACATGAAGAACACGTAAACCTATTTTCAAATGTTCATAATTGCCAAAGGCAGTGTGAGGGTTTAAGCAGCACCTTTAAGCATTTAATAGGCACATTCATGCAACACTGCAAAGAGTAACAATTAGCTTCGTTATGTCCGCCCGTCTGTTTGTTTGTTTGTCCACACTGAATAATCGGCTCCCACTGGATAAATTTTCGTGAATTTTTATTTTGGGAATTTTTACTAAATCAGGTCCAAATTCAAGATTGCTTAAAATGTGACAAAAATAAAGGAAACTTTAGAGGCAGACCAATGCAGCACATAAAGCTGGTAACGTAACGTAACGTAACGTAACGTAACACCGTTTAAGAAGCAGTGCTAGAAATGCTGCCAGCCAAAACGGCTGAAGAAACATGTGACGACCTAGACATAACATGGCGACCCTTAGATACAGAGTAACCAGGGCGGAAATAAGAACGCGTGTCTGTGTCACGTTATAAGTACACTTCCTATCTGACAAAGTTTTAGGAATGTAAATTTTACGCCTCTCTGCCTTGAAAGCTTACTTCTGTTTGTTTTATCAAACTGAATTTCACGAGGCATATGACTCGTATAACGCCCATCAGAACAAAACGTAAAGCTCTTTATTTTACTTAATTTACTCCGCATTCTGCAAAACACAATCGTATAATAGCGTTACAGGGAGAGTATTATTCTCATAAAAGGAGCATAATTTATTGGAATAAATAATGCTGATTTACAGAACGACACACACTGCGGCAAACAGAAGCGGTAAATTGTAAACCTGTCTCGGGTGTTCAGGTAACGGTCTTTCAACCTGAAAGTAAAGTAGTAGTAGTAAATAAGGATTGTTTAGGTTTCAAACGAAGGTCATCGGCAAATTACTTGTTGTTAGCCGAAGTTAATTTATGAAGTAAGAAGGGGAAACTGGCGAGAGATTAAGGCGAAGCAGCGGCCATTATAACGCACCAGTTACATTTCTCATACGATCGATCGCGACCCAACCTCGCTATCTAAACAAAGATTCATCTAGTAGAGACGCCAGTATACATGTCGTCGTCTTCAAACATCAGTTGCCGGCAGTGTCATGAAGTCAATGTGAATGTGATGCACAAGGCAGCACTCTGCACTAAAGGAATTCAAGTAAAATAATGTAGGTGAAAAAGTACTCTTGGGGCGGTGTAAAAAAATATTTTTCCCTGTACACTTCGTGTAACGTAGAGCGGCAACATGGGCTGTGAATGGAGAATTTAAGACTACATGGTGAAGTGAATTACATTAAAAAAACACAAATATAAATTATGGCTAAATGATGGTGTTTATTAGCAAGGAAGAACTACATGTTTCTGCCTATAGCGACTATCTTCAGGTTCTGATAATTTTCTGCTAAAAGAGTTTATATAATATGCTTAAACCGCGTGGTGAATTTGAGATCTCATCATCATTCTGCGTGCTATTGTTAAGCTACATCACCACGCGGTTTAAGAATATTATATAAACTCTTTTAGCAGAAAATTGTCAGAACCTGAAGATAACCGCTATAGGCCGAAACATGTAGTTCTTCCTTGCTAATAAACTCCATCATTTAGCCATAATTTATAGTTGTGTTTTTTGACGGAATTCACCTCACCATATATTTTATACGCTCAACGGGGATGACAAACCTCAGAATTATGAATTTAAGAGAAGATGAAAGGACCCGGGAAGAGAAACTTCTATATTATTCCTACTGGAAAAATGCTCATTAAAAATTCAACAGCACAAACAACGCATCGAGATGTTGAGGACACCTGGTGAATTACGTCATTTGTCACACAATTGAATGTCCCACAGAATTGAAAACTATGTGCATAACAAGGCTCTCCGATGATTAAACTTACGCGTGAAACAATTAAGCATCTCTTGATGGTGAAAGTATGAACACGTCTGGGTTGTCAGGCGCTTGAAGCCATCTGTCGGACATCGGGAGTAACTAGGTCGCGTGTGAGCGAAGGTCATATCAATCAACCCATCAGTGTGTAAATAGAAATTTGTGTTGAAGAACATGAACACGGAGGAGCGCGCAAAGCTTCAAGTTTTAAATTCAAATTTCATTAAGGACGTAGGTGGTATCATCGTGTATGTAGGATCATTTGGCTCGTGTCCAGGTAGGGGTATGTATATGGATATTACAGGAGCGTGAACAGTCGTGAGACCGAAGCCCTTAGAAACTAACTTCACCTGGTATCATATGAGTTCAAAATAGCTAAATAACTAATTAATCATAATAACTAAATAACCAACTGAATGACTCGTAACTAAGTCCATTAAACACATTTTTAAGAAGCTAATCCTGCCGCGACTAATCAAGAATATCTCCTGTTTTTTTTTTTGAACCACGAACCTTCATTTGTTTATTCATATGAGTCCGCCACTTTTCTCTCTCCTGAGTCAGATAAATGCTGTAAACGACTTTCAAACCCACTTCTTTATAACATATACTTTAGTATTATCCTCACATCTCGGTCTTGATCTACCAAATGGTTTCTTTACTTCAAGTTTCCCCGCAAAACATGCTCTCTTAATATCACTGAACTGGTACTGCCACTAGTCAAATATACTTACACTACATCATGTAGAGTGAATGCTCAAGATTAGAACCCATAATATTTAAAGAAATTTGGCTTTGAATTTAACAAAATTCACAATAAATTTTACTTCTAATATTACGAATTCAGTAAAATTACTTTACGTTTCAATGTGCTCGATGACACTTGTCTCTGATTTTACTTACTTACTTACTCCATGGTGCAGAGTCCTTCTTGTGAAGCTAATTGGTTTGCAGCTAGTCAAGAAATTCCCCGAATTTCACGGAACCCGAAGGTTCATTACCGCACTCACAAGCTTCCGCCACCTGTCCCTATCCTGGGCCTGCCCAATCCAATCCATATAACCACATCCCACCTCCTGGAGATCCGTCCTAATATTATCCACCCATTTACGCCTAGGTCTCCCCAGTGGTCTCTTTCCCTCCGGCTTCCCCACCAAGACCCTATACACCCCCTCTCCTCACCCATACGCGCCACATGCCCAGCCCGTCTCATTCTTCTCGATTTTATCACCCACACATTATTGGGTGAGGAGTACAAATCATGTCTCTGATTTTAGATTAACAAAAAATGTTCAATATAAACACAAAGTGTTTAGTCACATTTCATTGTAATATAAAGACACAACGTTTAGATGTAAGGATCACTTGAGACACAATGATACAGGCCTATACTGAAGTGCACAACATTGTATATGAACACAACAACAGGATATGGAACGCGGTCGATCTGATTATAAATATACTTACCATTTTATCGGTTTCGTAATGGACGACCTTCTTTGTATAAAGTAGTAAATGTAGAAAATTCTTGAGCCAGTTAATTTTAAAAATTAATAAAACTCCTCTATTATGCTTAAATAAATTTCATTACAATGAAAACACAAAAGATGCATCTACTTAAACCATAAAAACCATTTATTTTTTTTATAGTTTTAACTAGTTTCGCATATTTCGTACAAATATATTCTGCTCCCCTGCAAGCTTTTCTGTCGCCTGAAGGCGCTGTAGCAAGAAGAACTGAAATTGATACGTAACTAGGGAAGTGAAAAAGCAAGACTTCGCGATATGTCGTAACTATACTGCCTACATACATACAAACGTACGGTGCAAACATACCTACGTTCATATATATATATATATATATATATAAACACACACATTTATATATAACGCATATTTAAACAATTTTCTTTATGTACTTGCAAATATTATTTCTGGTAATTGCATGATCTGTAACGAATACTCATTGACCTTTCGTTTAGCGAAGGAGTCCGAAGGAATAAACGTTTTTTCACAAAGAGCCACTGGCGGTTATTCTGGTAGCAAAGTTCACACATCGTCACACGTCGGTTCCAACTCATCTAAGCTACGACAGATTGCAATCACAAGTAACATGGCTCTGTTCGGAAGATCGTGCTAATAAAAACATCGAAACGGAAAGCAAGAACTCTGATTCTCGGAAAATTCTCCCTTCCCCCTTCCATGAATGTCAGTGTTATAACCCTTAACCCTTCTAAGTGTAGTTGTAGCACCAGATTAAACGCCAAATACCCTGAATAACTCTCACAGAGTGCACTCACGTGTTCCGTATAATTCTCCAAATTAAGAATCATTATTTTCTTGTACAGAATTCATAGACTGGTGTTTCTACTGGAAGTACACTGTATTCACTGAGAGATACGGACTGAATCTGTAATACATAATGTAGATTAATTTCTGTCCTCAAAGATCCAGAACGATTCTACACTACTACAAACTATGAAGCAACAAGGAGGCAGGTATGTTTCTAAATCCTCTATTTGACTTTGTCTATGACCTCCAGTTGCAACACGCCAATATAAGACGAACTATATAAATACTTCGAACCTCTCTACCTTACTCGTTTTCAGTATCGTGATAGCTACCAAAATATTCACTTGCAATTCTCCCGATATGGTACATATATGGTACATACATATAACTGTCGCTTTACCTATACGTAATACTTATTTGAATATGTATAATTATATTTACTTTAATTCGTTTCATGCTACATTTCAGCCCACTTGTAACTCTATAACGCTGTAATATCCACATTATATACACAGCAATTTTGCACACACATCTGCTACGAACTTCATGAACTCCACAATTTTTAAGGACTAAAGTTTTAATCTATTTTATAATTAATCTGTATTTTATGCACGGCTATTAGACGTAAGCTCCCGGAGGGTGATTTGAAGAAGATCGAAAAATGCTGGGAGTTTTTGCGCACCATGTGCAAAAAATGTACATTTTAACGCTTGCGCTTTTGTTGATATTATCTAATAAACTGTTCATTAATGAACGGATGTGATTACTATTAATATTTCCTCTGGTACATTCCGCCCGTAATTTCTCTCCGGGTGTCCAGTATCAAGGACTTAGTTCATATTCCAATATCTGCTCTTGGTAGCCCGCTCTATTTATACGTAGTAATTCAGCCTGAATTGTATAAGTATTGGGTATAACCTGAAAATAATTTAGTAACATCTTAAAACAGGCCTCGTAGTAACAAGAAGAGAGGTTTATGAAGCGAAACCCAAATATCTGAATTTTGACGTTTTGCTGACCGTGCATCACAGTATATTTATCTCAGTATTTATCCAAATTGATGCACAAAATTTGTTTCACAATAAGTTTTATTTCATGTCTCTACATGTTTCGAGCACATGTGCTCGAAACATGTAGAGGCATGAAATAAAACTTATTGTGAAACAAATTTTGTGCATCA
>Ga0123354_10008991_pt1 | contig 15258 bp, 14 predicted proteins | sample TergutLab28metaG_2_FD_97872 | JGI IMG/M metagenome (GOLD analysis project Ga0123354, IMG submission 97872) | Labiotermes labralis P4 segment gut microbial communities from Petit-Saut dam, French Guiana - Lab288 P4 | ecosystem: Host-associated > Arthropoda: Insects > Digestive system > Gut ...
AACATTTTGCATGTTGTGTAGACGTTGTCTTTTCATTTGTGGACGCAAGAAAGTGTTAAGCATGTGAATGTAACGTTCAGCGTTGACTGTCACAGTGGCACCATTTTAATCTTCAAAAAAATATGGGCCAATGATACCGAAAATACCAATCGCACGCCACACTGTTACACGCTCTGAGTGGAGAGGTTTTTCGTGAATGTTAAGAGGATTCTCACTGGCCCAGAAACGTAAATTTTGCTTATTGACATCTCCACTCAAATAAAAATGAGCCTCATCACACATGATGATTATTGCATTTTCATTTTCTTCAAGCAGCACTTGCATTCGAATGGCGAAGTCTTCTCGTTGCTCATAATCTGTTGCCCTTAGCTCTTGAACAATACTCATCTTGCATGGATGAAATTTTAAATCTTTCTGCAAAATTGTGCGCACTGATTCACGACTTAACCTCATTTCACGCGCGTGTCTTCGTGCAGACCGCCCTGGGCTCCGAAACAGCGCTTATCTCACCCTCTCGATGTTTTATGGCGTCCGTACAGTCTTATTGGGACCAGGTGGCTTCTTCTTTACAATACTTCCTGTTGTCCTCAGACTGTGAATCCACCTGAGAATCGTATTGCGGCTGGGAACGGTGTCCCGGCGTCCAAGCTTGAAATGAACGCGAAAAAGCCACTGCACTGCTGTGACAGACTCGCCATTTTGCACATACGCATCATAAGCAAACATGCGGTGCTCTACCGTCCACTGCTCCATAGCTACTGAAATGGCATTGTATAGCGAGGCCAACTACCGCTGGTTTCCCACCTTCCTCACACAGGAGCCGCCTTCTAGCCATTTCAAAAACGTCCGGTTCCCGTCGGTCACCCTGTATTACCAAAACACCCAAACATACACACACCCACACATTACAAAACCCCCACACACACACACACACACACAAACATACACACATTACAAAATAAGTGAAAACAACCACAGTACAAGATACACGCCAAATGAAATAGTCACAATACAATCAAGTACCCTCAGTATAAGGTCACCTTAATGTATATGGTACTTTTGTCCCCAAGAACTTCACCGTAACTCCTCTTCACTTCAAAACAAAATCACTTCACCTAACATGTTCTTCCACTTTCGTGAAAAGTTTACGTGCTTAGCTGTTTGCCTGCTGATAGTTGGTCATGTTCCTTCCGTCTTCCGTAAAATCGTGTGTCGGTGGGTTACGACAAATCGTTGTTTCATGATCGATATACTGAACGGCTACTCTGTCCTTAACGCTTGAAAACAGGGAAGTCAATGAAATGGCTAGATTTTTTTTACTTTTACTTAAATGGGTATTTGTGATAACGCAGTTACACTCTGAAAATATAGACAGTTATTTCCCTCGAAATATTGATAAAACACACGGCGTCTCACACCGCATAGTAGTGCCATCATCACTGCATAAACCCTGTTAATTTTTGGGGTCTTAACCTTTGAAGACTGGACCGATATGTTGTCCCGGGATCTTAACCTTTGAAGACTGGACCGATATGTTGTCCCGGGATCTTAACCTTTGAAGAATGGACCGATATGTTGTCCCGGGGTCTTACCCTTTGAAGAATGGACCGAAATGTCGCAGTATTCGCTGCGAGATAACTCAGAAGAAGATATTTCTGATCTACTTCGCGGTGGAAGACTGAAATGAAGTTTTGTTCAAATTCAGTGAAACTTCTTGTCATTCGACGATCTTCGAGGAAACGATGAGGGAAAAGATTAATATAAAACGTAACGCTAACTGTATTTACCAGATTTTTTTAAAAATGAAAGAATCGAATTTGTCTCACATATTACGTTATGTTTATTGTAAATCTTAAAACGAATAGCAATCATTCTTTCCAAACACCATCAACATATTGAACTTTGTAATGAAGAGTATTTGTGTTTACTTTGAGGTACGAACTAAGGTTTAAAATAAATTTGATTTTATATTGATGGTGGCCGTCAAAATTACGTTATTGTGTTGGGATTGTACGCTTGTAGATTGGTAGACGTAACAAAGTATCCGAGAATCTTTTCGCCATTAGGCGGAGGAAGGATCTCTCTCCAAAACGGCAATAACTAATCATCAAAGTACACGGCGTAACATCCCAGAATATCTTGCAGTTTCTTAATTTCATTTATATGAACTTTAGGCTCCAGTCTCCAGAGGGTTAGAATGTGGTGACCGTTAGTTTGGATCTTCTTATTACTTCCTGAAGACGCTGTGTGCGCCGCCACCCCCCCCCCTTCTCCTTGGCTTGTGAGTAAATTGATTTTCAGCTTGGTAGGCTACAAGCCTTCCGCACCATAATTTGATTGCTCTGCTACCACCTTATGGCCTTCAAACTTGCCTGAGAAATTTGTGGTCGATAATGTAGTTGAGAGTATTATAATATAATAGGAGACGGCAAGACAGTGCAGATAGAATGCGTAAAGGACGTGTGGAATCTTATTGGTGGGGAACAGAATTGTGCGGGGCGAGGTAGGACAGATATGTTCTTAAGGTGGGAAAGACAGGATTAATATCGGGACTGGAAAACGCTTAAAAAGGCTAACATTATGACTGCACAAACATTCAGGAAACTAACATTGTGATTGAGGAACCATAAGAAGTCTAACACCCTTAAGGAAAACTAATATTTTGGTTGAAGAATTCTTAAAGAACACACTAATTGCAGAACCCGTAAGGAAAACCAAAGTTGTGAGGGCTAGAAGCCTTAAGGAAAACTAACACAAATTGCAGGACCCTTAAGGAAATGGAGATTCCAAAAACTTCAGGAAAACCTGCACTGAGATTGTAGAGCCCTTAAGGAAAAGTAACATCGTGGTTGAAAAGGTCTTAAGGAAAACCAACACTAATTGCAAATCCCGTAAGGAAATCTAACATTATGGTTGCAGAAGCCTTAAAGAAAACTAAAACTAATTGCAGAAGCTTGAGGAAATTGGGATTACAAAACCTTAAAGAAAAATAACACTATGAATTAGAACCCTTAAGAAAAATTAACAATGTCGTTGAAGAAACCTTAAAGAAAACTAAAACTAAATGCAGAACCCTTGAGGAAATCGGGATTCCAAAACCTTGAGGAAAACTAACACTGTGATTGTAGAACACATAAGGACAACTAACGCTGTGGTTGAAGAAGCCTTAAGGAAAACTAACATTGTGATTGTAGAAACCTTAAGGAAAAATAACGTTGTGTTTCCTGAACACTTAAGAAGAATAAGCCTGTGTTTGAAGGAACAGATTTTGTTCCAAGCGTCGAACTTACAGTAGCGACATCGTAAAGGAAGCTCACGGAACTCACTGAAGTTAGAAACCATATTTTAACTAAATAAATAAAATTTATCATTACTTTATCCTTGTGTGTGTCACCGTGTATTCAAGTGAACAGCGTTCGTTGATCACTTTAATTATTGACCAACAAATGCACTACATAGAATTTCACATTAGAACACTTAAAATCGCTCCGACATGTTTCGATCCTAAGATCATCCTCAGGGAGCTACGTTTCTCCTTGATAAAGTCATTTTAAAAACATTAACGAAATATGTTCATTATATTAACAGGGTGCTGTGGCAGCATATCGTGTTGTGTAAGAGTACATTGTTGGGGATGCGTCTGGCTATGGTGTGCATCGTGTGTTACGTAGTGAGGGAATTATTTTGTGAATGTTTTTAAAATGACTTTAGCAAGGAACAACGTAGCTCCCTCAGGATGATCTTAGGATCGAAAAATGTCGGAGCGATTTTAAGTATTTTAATGTGAAATTTTATATGTATATTTTTTTGTTAATAATTAAAGTGATTCTACGAAATGCACGGTGCAACAATGAGGAAAAGTGTTCTTTGATGTTACTTAAAAATGTATAAATTAATTTTTTCTTCACTCTTTTTCCATTTTTTATTTCTGTTTCATATTTTTTATTCACGTATTTTTTTCTCTAGTTTGTTATTTCAATACATTTTTGTCTTCCTGAAATATGTTTAACATTTACAACTTTGTCCTTTCTTCCATAATTCAGGCCCTTCTAAGCAGCCACTTCGTTTTCGTTACATCACTATCACTCGTTTGCTCTTAGAACGAGACACTTCGACCTATTTAATATTCTATCGACCGTTTCCCGTCTGTCGTTAATCGCTTTATTCAGAATAGTGAGAGAGCTGGTTTCTGTCACTCTCTGCCACCAAACTACACGGCGTCATGTATCACAACCACCGCCCTTAAAACCCCGAAACTCACAAAGAACGATATTACATTTCTTTTTAATGAGAATTGTGCTCCATAAGCCTACACCAAGCCGAGGTCATGTAGAAAACAAACCTGTTGTAACACGGCAAACCAACAAATCCACATATTTTCTTTTAATGTGCCTGAACTGCTATACGCTTCGAGCTTCGTTGGCCTATTATCAGGGTTTGCGCAGTTCTATAGTACGATCACTAGGATTTATTGTCATATACAATGTGTGGAACTGTCGTCAGATCATCAAGTGAAATTGCCGTAAGATCGTCAAGTGAAAGAGTCTCAAAATCATCAAGTGAAACTTTCGTAATTTCATCAAGTGGGACTGCCGTAAGACCATCAAGTGGGATTGTCGTTAGATCATCGAATGGAACTATCTTTAGATCATCAAGTGGAACTGTCGTAAGATCATCAAGTGGAATTGTCGTAAGTTCATCAAGAGGAAGAGTCATAATGTCCTCAAGTGGGACTCTCTTAAGTTTATCAAGTGGAAGTGTCTTAAGATAATCAAGTGGAACTCTCGTAAGATCATCAAGTGGGATTGTCGTTAGATCATCAAATGGAACTGTCGTAAGATCATCAAGTGGAAGAGTCGTAAGATCATCAAGTGAGACTGTCGTAAGTTCAAGTGTATCTCGTAAGATCATCCAGTGGAATTGCCGTAAGATCATCAAATGTAACTGTCGTAAAATCATCAATTGGAAGAATCGTAAGATCATCAAGTGAGACTGTCGTAAGATCAAGTGGAACTCGTAAGATCATCAAGTGGAATTGTCGTAAGATCATCAAGTGGCACTGCCGTAAGATCATCAAGTGGAACTGTCGTTAGAACATCAAATGGAACTGTCGTAAGATCATCAAGTAGAAGAGTCGTAAGATCATCAAGTGAGACTGTCGTAAGATCAAGTGTATCTTGTAAGATCATCCAGTGGAATTGCCGTAAGATCATTAAGTGGAATTGTCGTAAGATCATCAAGTGGAAGAACCGTAAGTTCATCAAGTGGGACTGTCGTTAGATCATCAAATATAACTGTCGTAAAATCATCAATTGGAAGAATCGTAAGATCTTCAAGTGGAACTGTCGTAGGATCAAGTGGAACTCGTAAGATCATCAAGTTTAATTGTTATAAGATCATCAAGTGGAAGAGTCGTAAGATCATCAAGTGGGACTGTCGTAAGATCATCAAGTGGAAGAGTTGTAAGATTATCAAGTGGAAGAGTCGTAAGATCATCAAGTGGAAGAGTTGTAAGATCATCAAGTGGGACTGTCGTAAGATCATCAAGTGGAAGAGTTGTAAGATCATCAAGTGGGACTGTCGTAAGGTCATCAAGTGGAAGAGTTGTAAGATTATCAAGTGGAAGAGTCGTAAGATCATCAAGTGGGACTGTCGTAAGTTCATCAAGTGGAAGAGTTGTAAGATTATCAAGTGGAAGATTCGTAAGATCATCAAGTGGGACTGTCGTAAGATCATCAAGTGGAAGAGTTGTAAGATTATCAAGTGGAAGAGTCGTAAGATCATCAAGTTGGACTGTCTTAAGATCATCAATTGGAATTGTCGTAAGATCACCAAGTGGAAGAGTCGTAAGATCATCAAGTGGGACTGTCGTAAGATCGTCAAGTGGAAGAGTCGTAAGATCATCAAGTGGGACTGTCGTTAGATCATCAAGTGAAACTGTCGTAAGATCAAGTGGAACTCGTAAGATCATCAGGTGTAATTGTCGCAAGATCATCAAGTGGAACTGTATTAAGATCGTCAAGTGGAACTGCCGTTAGATCATCAAGTGGAAATGCCGTAAGTTCATCAAGTGGAAGAGTCGTAAGATCATCAAGTGGGACTGTCTTTAGATCAAGTGGAACTGTCGTAAGATCAATTGGAAGTAGTAAGTTCATCAAGTGGAATTGTCGTAAGATCATCAAGTGGAACTCTCATAAGGTCATCAATTGGGACTGTCGTAAAATCGTCAAGTGGAATTGTCGTAAGTTCATCAATTGGAACTGCCGTAAGATCATCAAGTGAGACTGTCGTAAGATAATCGTACATGAAGAATTTACGACAGTTCCACACACATTGGAGACGATAATGAACTCTAACGACTGTTTTATACAACTGCGCACTCCTTGATGATGGGCCAGTGTAGCCCGAAACGTGTAGCAGTTCAGACACATTACAATATCAACGCAACTGTAGGGAAGTTTGTGCATTGTGTTGGTCACACTGCAACAATTGTATCATAACATACGGGATGGAAAAATAAAAACAAAGAAACTAAAATAAATCAAACAAAAATATTCCCACACCCGCCACTGAACCAACATTTGTTCTGGTAAGTTCCATCTGGTATATATTACGATATCATAACTTTCCATATACTGTATCAACTTACTGTCAAAAGTGTATGGTGGACACACAGTTACACTGCCTACATAAAATATTTATTCAATAAACAGCGTTGCGTCGTTACATTTATATGAAATGTATTCACGTCGCGATCCGCACCCTGGTCTAGTATTCAGGTGGGTTTCCTCCTGTTCTCAACATTTGATATTAATACAAGTAAAAACAGTTCACCGTCGTTGGTGGTCCGGTAGGTGGATATGACATAGGTTGCTGATGACTAATGCAGATGGTGGGAAATGACATTATTTACGTAAAGAGTAAGCGTAAGTTATGTACGTATGTATTATGCATGCAATAAATAAACTGTTGGCTTCAAGGTACTCCGATCGAATCCCGGTGGGGGGCGAGATTTTCTGCACCACTCGATACCAAGCGTCTTATACAATGAGTACCGGGTCATTCTCCAGGGTAAAGCGGATTGGGCTCCCAATCTAGTGCAGATGTTAAAGAAAGAGTAGAGTTATACTTGTACTGGGTCTATTTATTTTCATAGCAGGTTACAGGTTGACGTTTCCTTTAACTTTTTTTCCGTGGCTCAGCGAAGTATAAGATTTTGGTTATACCCGTGTCGGTCAGTTATCTGTGCACATCATTCCCCCAACTTTTCCACGCATAATCGAGAATTAACTGTTACATTAAGCTGGCAGCTGTAAAAGTCCAGTTGTCCATAGGCTTAATTAGAGCAAAGACAATCTTATTTACTCGTAGAATATAGTACCAGGGTTTCTTTGTGCGACATTCATCTGAAGAATTCTACAAGTTAAGAAGAAATCTCATTTCTTTTAATTTTCTTTTCGTAGCTCAGCGAAGTATATGTTTTGGTTATATCCGTGTCTCTCAGTTATCCGTGCACACCATTCCCCCAACTTTTCCACGTATAATCGAGAATTAACCGTTACATCAAGATCGCAGCTGTAAAAGTCGAACTGGCCATAAGCTTAATTAGAGTAAAGACAATCTTATTTGCTCGTAGAATATAGTACCAGGGTTTCTTTGTGCGACGTTCATCTGAAGAATTCAACAAGTTAAGAAGAAATTTCACCAGGATAAAAGAGCACAAACTCCGAAGTTAAAACGATGTGCGGGATCCATGAAACATCACAGAGTAACAATTGGCGAGTGTAAGAATCGTAGTAGTGACCAGATTTCTTACCAAGTAAGCTCCCAAAATGGTTACGTAGCTGCAACTGGCACGTCGCGGCTACCGCTTGGCCCACTTCGACACGGCCAGGCAGCGTTATATCCGTGCCAAAACATTTACCCTCTTGAGAGCTCATTCATAATTTTAGACACTGTGTACTTATAGAAACCGATATAAGATCAGTGCCAGTAGATAACGCCTGATGTTACGTGTGCTTTACTTCCTCTCTTACCAGATTACCTCTTCATATCAGGGTCGAAACTGACATATATTCTGATCACCATTGTTTCTGCTGCAGGTTGTGTATACTTACTTACTTACTCCATGTTACAGAGTCCTTCTTGAGAAGCTAACTGGTTTGCAGCTAGTCAAGAAATTCCCCTCATTTCACGGAACCCGAAGGTTCATTACCGCACTCAAAAGCGTGCGCCACCTGTCTCTATCCTGGGCCAGCCCAATCCAGTCCATATACCCACCTCCCACCTCCTGGAGATCCATCCTAATATTATCCACCCATCTACGCCTAGGTCTCCCCACTGGTCTCTTTCCCTCCGGTTTCCCCACCAAGAACCTATACACCCCCCTCTCCTCACCCACACGCGCCACATGCCCAGCCCATCTCATTCTTCTCGATTTTATCACCCGCACAATATTGGGTGAGAAGTACAAATCATTTAGCTCCTCTTTATGTAATCTCCTCCATTCCCCAATTATCTCGTCCCTCCTAGGTCCAAATATTCTCCTCAACACCATGTTCTCAAACACCCTCAGCAGGTTGTTTATACACAATCTTAAAAGAGTAATAGGAAATACGAAATTTGAGAGTTTAATAACTGATTATCTAAATAATGTCGTCCTTTATTATGACATCGTGAAGTCTTGTAGGCGATTAAAAAAGTTTCGATGCGGGTTATTACCTCCGTCTTCAGAGTAAAAGCCTATCGTAAATAGGAAAACAACTGGTTCTACAGAAATATTGGAGACCACCTTACCAGACTACACGGCATCACAAAGCAGCTGACAAGAATCTAGACAAAGTATGAGGTTTGACGACGCCTATATGCTGTAAGGTCTTAGGCAATGACTTGCGTCTGTACGTACAATAATGTTGGCACTTACGACATTACCTGTGTAATTATGTACTTATTTGAACTGCATTTCGGAGAGGACGTATAAATCCAACGAAAAGAGACCATTTATATTCTCCAGCATCAGATGTTCTACTGTTGGCTTCGTGTTTAGGAAGTAAAGACCGGCCATTTCATAATTATCTGACACGGTTATTTGGATGTGCGGCCATTAATTGTGCGAAAACGATTCGAAGCATGACGTCAGTAGAAGTTCTCCATAATTAGTGTCTGATAATCAATCGACACTCCTAAACAAGTATATCAGTTATCAGTTTATCAGTCCATCTGTTTTCCCGCCTATTTTCCTCCCATCCATTCACATGTATCAACTCGGCCGCCACTGGGCCGATTTCAGTAAAATTTGGTACTGAATTCTTTTATTGAGATCTGCGTAGAAGACCCAAATTTGGTTAAAATCGGTCAAAGCAAAAGGCACTTTATTTGAAAACTCAAGAAATATATACCGTTTGCCACAATACGGATTATTTTGTAGCTCGAGAGCAAGCCATTGTTGCGTTTCCAAGGGCAACAATAGATCTTATTTTTTTAATAGTGATAAGTAGCTAAGCAAAACATATTGTTGTTTGCCCATGGCAACAATGGTCAGGCAAAAGCGCCGCATGGTAGACTCCAGTTGAAATGTGATGGCACACGGTGACGCACGGGAAGGTAAATGAAGGGGAAACTGGCGAATGTATTGGGTAGCCAGTACCCTTCACACTACCTCGGAACATGGTGTATCCAGCATTACTACTGCTGATGTGCACACTTCGGCTGCCAATAGTCGACTGAACTGACGCCCACCGGCCGATTTAAATGGACTCGTCCGTTTCGCCGTAAGACGAAATCCGGATTCTGCGCTTGTGCCATCACATTTCAATTGGCCTCCACCTTACACGTAAATTGACCGTGTTTTTCGTTTAATTCTCTTCCGCAATAATACATAACACGTTAAGCTTATTACAGACATGAATGTTGTTGGAGATATTTTGTGTTCCAAAGCGAAATGCACTGGTATTGTGCTTTTACCCACTCCATGAAATATGATACCTTTTTTTTTAAAATGCTTTACCGTATATGCACACATTTGATACTCAATGCGAATTCATTTAACAATACCATGCGAAACGTGAGGAGGGACTCGGATAAAACATTTGTTTAGTTACAATAAAATTCTAGCACAAGAGTCCATTCTGATTTACCGGATTTCATCAAACTGCTGCCGCTATTCTGTAAGACTTATTCAAGTGAATGGTTTAACGTCGTATTATTACGAACAGTAACAGGACAATTATGTATGTAAGTCACTAGTAATGTTATTTTTAATTTCCGGATAGGGCGTCATCTTAAAAATCGTTCTTTAAACTCAAATTTAATGGAACACGGTTTATAATATTGGAAACCAACTTCATAACTCAAGACTTGTTACTTACATTATATTAAATATATGTACAATATATTTACTCTTCCTTTATGACTAAAAATAAGGTAAAGCTGTCCCGTTACAGGCCTAGATGGGCCAAGAAAGTTACAGGAAGTTTAAGGTTCCCAGATATCATGACAACGGCACAGGATGATGGTAAGTTTGTCAGCCTTACGCACCGGCCGCTTTTTACCCCCAGGAAATACTCCTGGTACTCATTTCTGTTAGAGGCTGAGTCGACCTCGGGGCCATAGTGCGATCGGAAGGATTTTATGTCAACGAAAAATTCCAAGGACACCAGCTGGGATCGAACCAACGACCTTCCGATTTGTAGCACAGCACCTTAACCACTGTGCCACCGTGGGCCTCGTGACTAAAAATATGTCATAATTTTTATACGATACTGAGGAGACGTGAAATTCAAAATATTAAGTCTTTGAAACAAACACATTGAAAATTCGTCTCTCAAAATCTATCAACAGAAAAACAATAACTCATCCGCCTTCCTTTTCGAACAAATAAAGTATTTTTTCTTTGTCGGATGGAAATTTTCGATTTTCACTCTATATTTTTCAGAATGCAATTGTCATGAGGCCAATATGTTCAGCAAACTACATAACTGTTTTTCGAATATAATTATCTGATATTCCTCCGCAAGATAAAATTGTGTGCACGCAGCCAATAAACTTAGTCTTCCGTCGGCAAGGTTAGGCATCGTTCTGACTAACGTCGATAAAATTATACAGGGTGTTAGGCAACGGGAAGATGGTTTAAAATTGGGTAACTTCTGATATTCCTCCGCAAGATAAAATTGTGTGCACGCAGCCAATAAACTTAGTCTTCCGTCGTCAAGGTTAGGCATCGTTCTGACTCACGTCGATAAAATTATACAGGGTGTTAGGCAACGGGAAGATGGTTTAAAGTTGGGTAACTTCAGAATAATATATAGCAAACACACAATATTGAATTCATATATTTCTCTGAAAGTAAGGACATGAGAGTGAAGTCTGAATATTCTTCTGGTAAAAACGTATTTCACTTCACACTGATGGGTCACGCGGTGATACAGTTGGTTGAGGCACTCGCTCAAGCCGGAAGGTCGCGGGCTCCATTCCCGATGGTGTCACTGGAATTTTTTATTGACATAATAATTCCGCCCCACTATGAGCGTGAGGTCGACTCAGCCTTTAACAGAAATGAGTACCAGGAATATTTCCTGGGGCGGTAAAGGCGGCCGGTGCGTAGGGCTGACAAACTTACCACCTTCATGTGCCGATTTTCTTGAAATCTGGGAGCCTCAATATCCTGGAAGATTCAGGGCCTGTCCAGGTGTGTACAGGAATTCCTTTACCTTTTACTTCGCACTGAGTCAAAAAGTTTCATTTTGCTCACTGAATTAATAATAATAATAATAATAATAATAATGTTTATTAACTGCAGTTGGTTTGTCACCCGGTGGCAGTGGTTGTTTGACATTTATACAAAATATGAAATTGGTTACTAATAATATTCAACAGTGGTCCAAAACTGTCCGTTTGGAGTTAATTCTATGAATGATCCAAAAAATGTAATAATACCCGAAAATAATGGCTTCTAGCAGGATGTGTTTCAACTAAAATGTGTACCAGTATTGTAGGATGAAATCTTCATTTTTTTACTTCAATCGTAGTAGTAACTGAAAATGGGCAACTTTTTATTTGTCCCACTGTTGCTTTAAATGAGTGATATAGATCCCTCGGTACCGGGCCCTGGCATCAATTATACCGGCCCGCGAGAGGTTCTCCTGGAATTGATAACTAATTTAAATGTAATTTTATATTTGTCAACATGCCACACTGTACATATAATTGTACAAATACTCTTTATGATTATGCCGTAATTAATTATTAATACTTATGTTAGTTTAATATATGAACTTAAAAAAATTTGGAAAGATACTGACGAGTAAATATGTTGGGACCGGGCCCTCGTCTTATGAAAAAAGAATTTACCGGGCCGCGGTCTCACAAAGGTTGAGAAACACTGCTGTAGATTGTCAGTTCACCGTCTAACGTTGTGACGAACAAAATTGTCTGACCCCTAGATTTACAGAATTTGCTGACCAAACATTCGACAAACGTTGCCCGGACTCCAAAGTCGTTTTTTGGCAGGTGGCGATATTTTTACCGGCCAGCCTCTCGGGTACTTTAATTAAATTCTATGTGCAAACCCCCACCCCCATTCTTCGTTTCTTCGCTCTACCCTGCAATTTTGGTGAATTTAACTGCAAGATTGCCGGTCCCGGTGGCCGCGCGATCTAAGGCGTAGTTCCGCTGCCACTCGCATGCTGAGATTGTGGGTTCGAATCCCACCGGGGGCATGGAAGTTTGTCTGTTGTGAGTATTGTGTGTTATCAGGTAGAGGTCTCTGGATCGGGCGGATCACTCGTCCAGAGGAGTCCTTCCGACAGTGGTGCGTTGTTGTGTGTGATCTAGAAACCTCGTGAATGAGGAGGCCCTGGCCAGCTGGGGGACTATTGTGCCAATAATGTGACTTAACATAACAGCAAGATTAAGTTAAGATTTACCCCAACACTCAGACTGTATTTGAAGACATTCGTTCTGCTAATAAATAGTGTGTTAGGGTGACATCTTGAGGAATATGCGGTAACCCTTTTGTTTTATTTTTATGCCTGGCGGAAAAATTTTAGCTTCAGATGAAGGATGTCTCAATGAAGGAATTGATTATCTGTCATGTAATGTACTCTGCGGCCGCTCGCTTGCTGGGATTATGATTTCGAATCCCGCCCGGGGGCATGGATGTCACTCTCTTATGATTGTTGTGTGTTTTCAGGTAGAGGTCTCTGCGACGGGCTGATCACTCGTCCGCAGGAATACTACCGGGTGTGGTGTGCCTGAGCGTTATTGTGAATCCTCTATAATGAGGATTCCTTAGCCCACTAGGAGTAAAACCTCACCTGGGGGCAGGATCCCATCCAACCTAACCCTAGGGTTACCATATTTTAAATGTATTTCTCTGTAACAACATGATCACACCTAACAGCCATCCTAAAACCTCCGTTAAAATCTTCTGCACAACCGATGGAAGGGGAAGAGGTGGAAGAATGGAAGCGGGAGGGGAACGAGAGAGGGGAGGGGAGGGGAAGGAGAAAGGGGCGAAGGAGAAGGGGGAGGGGAGAAAGGGCGAGGGAGAATGGGGCGGGGGAGAAAGGGGAGGGGGAGGGAAATGAGAAAGGAGAAGGAGAAAGGGGAGGGGAAGGAGAAAGGGGAGGGGACTCTACCTTCTTGACGGCAGCGTTGCGGCTGGCGGCCATCTTGGATGGAATGTACTTAGGATATTCAATTCCGCCCTTTTAGCAATCGTCACAAAAGTATGACAAACTTAAAAATTAAGGATGTCCTGCCTCAACAATCCGTGAACACTTAAGCCTTTCTTCGTTATTTCAATTGCGAATTTCTACATTAAGGAATATGAAAGAGTTTATAGTCAATTCCATTTATCAGACAACTTCCACATGTAATTCTCAAGTCAGTATTTAAAACCTAAGAACACCTGATGGTGTAACGGAGTATTCATTAAGTACATAAATTAGCGCCCAACATGTTGACCTACTCATTCTTCATACCTGCCCGCCCATGAAGACGGAACAGACAGTGTGTTCCGAAACGTTAGCATATAAAATTCAGACGACGGGGAATTACGCAGAAGAAAGCACACAGTACTCATAGCCTGCAAGTGGTACTCGGTCCTATAGCTTCGAGAACTGATATAGCGGTTTCAGAGATCTTATTTTGCGTACTGGCGTCACCAAGCTCCTTTCCTCTACCCTTTTGTAACATCTTGCAGGTCGACTAGCGCTTATAACGGTACTTGATATCGAGAATTTCTACTGAAATCTATTTTCACCTCCTCTCTTCTTCGTCCTCTGATACTGCGCCTCAATTTAGTCCCTGGCCGCCTCTTCTCTATTCCTCCATTATTTTCTATCTAAAGCTTTCGTCTTTCGTCAACTTATCCTCTATTTGAATGTATATTTTGTTTGCAATTACAAATTCTTCCCAAGTCAGAAACAAATTATTTCTCCTCACAATATTACAGGCTGCTCTGAAGTCAATGAATGCATGGAGTCTTCTTATATTAATTTTTTGTAGAGGACATCCCGTTGTGTTATAGAGTTAGGAGACAATAATAAAATTAGTCGTTTCATTAAAAAAACAATATTATGTTAATTATTTTAACTTACTGGCAACAAGTTTATGTTGTTAGACCATCATAAGGCCATCATTACATGAAATTTTTAAAATCGGTTACATGTAAATATGCAGTACATGAAACAGATTTTAAAATATCCTGTAATGATGACCTGATGATGGTCTAACAACATAAATTTGTTGCCAGTAAGTTAAAACAAATAATAAAATATTGTTGTTTTGGACTGGAGCTTGGTCGCTGACATTGAGGGAGGAAAGGGAGCTGAGGGTGTTTGAGAACATGGTGTTGAGGAGAATATTTGGACCTAGGAGCGACGAGGTAATGGGGGAATGGAGGAGATTGCATAACGAGGAGCTAAATGATTTGTACTCCTCACCTAATATTGTGCGAGTGATAAAATCGAGAAGAATGAGATGGGCTGGGCATGTGGCGCGTATGGGTGAGGAGAGGGGGGTGTAAAGGCTCTTGGTGGGGAAACCGGAGGGAAAGAGACCAGTGGGGAGACCTAGGCGTAGATGGGTGGATAATATTAAGATGTATCTCCAGGAGGTGGGATGTGAGTATACGGACTGGATTGGGCTGGCCCAGGATAGAGACAGGTGGCGGACGCTTGTGAGTGCGGTAATGAACCTTCGGGTTCCGTGAAATGCGGGGAATTTCTTGACTAACTGCAAACCAGTTAGCTTCTC
>Ga0123354_10008995_pt1 | contig 15256 bp, 11 predicted proteins | sample TergutLab28metaG_2_FD_97872 | JGI IMG/M metagenome (GOLD analysis project Ga0123354, IMG submission 97872) | Labiotermes labralis P4 segment gut microbial communities from Petit-Saut dam, French Guiana - Lab288 P4 | ecosystem: Host-associated > Arthropoda: Insects > Digestive system > Gut ...
CTTCTTCTTCTTCTTCTTCTTCTTCTTCTTCTTCTTCTTCTTCTTCTTCTTCTTCTTCTTCTTCTTCTTCTTCTTCTTCTTCTTCTTCTTCTTCTTCTTCTTCTTCTTCTTCTTCTTCTTCTAATTAAAATATACGTGTAAAGATTAAACTTGTTTTAAAAAAATTATATATTTCTGCAAGTGCTGCTTTAGTGGTACCTGGGGCTGTTGGGGCAATGGGTGAGCTTATGTATACTTAATGTTCTGCCCAGTTCTCAACAGAGATACTTTGGATTCACTCTTGAAAACTGTAGCACTTCTTAGTTTGCTCTGTACCATGGTTGTAATAACCTTTATTTTTCTAACATATGTTCTTCATGAATATTACAGTCTGAACATTTCTTTCACACAATCAGAGTTCCACAGTCAGAGACAAATACACACAATTAATATCTAGGCATTAGTACCTGCTACACAGGTTAATTTTCTTTCTAGAAAGAGGGTAAACCCCAAATATTTGGAATAATATGTAATACAGCTATAAAACTATGCACAAATGACAAATTTTCCCTCTAAACTGTGAATGCTACTACTGTACTGTACATGCTTGCTAACTAGTATATCGCAATGTACTTTCTGCCCTTGTTACAGACATCACATTTACAGATCTGATGTTATCCCAACCATTTTCCAACACAGTGGACATAATAGAGCTGCAGGGAAAACATCTACTGGAGGTACTAAAGTTCTCAGTAAGCAGATCTTACGCTCATTATCGAGGAAATGGACGTCATAAGAGAGATTTAGAAGCAAGAGAGTTCAATGGTCAGGCATTCCTACAGATGTCAGGCAAGTCACCTAATGTCTTTAATACCATGAAACAGAAAGCATAGATGTTAAAATGCATGAAGAACAAAGTTTAGATTAGGGACTTCAGGGTTGTGACACCATGCAGTCTTGTATGCAGATATTATTACTGTATTTAATAATGACTTGCTGCTTGAGTTTTGAGGTTTTTACGGTTGTGGTGTTGAGGATTAATTTCTTCTGGGATGTTGTGCTGCATCAATGGGTAATCAGTTCACAGTGTTTGCTTGGAATTTTGTATCTTAATTTCAAGGATCTTGACCTCTAGACCCATTTAACACAGCATCATACCCCAGAAGTACAGAAGAAGAACACACTGGCCTATCTTTGAGATCAGTCTCACTTTGACCATGAAGATGGAGGTAACACACTCCTCTTAAATATTGGCATCCATATACAAGACTGCATTCTGAATACTTAACAAAATGAAAACCTGAATATAAATATGGCAAAACCTGGATTTTTATGTTGCTTCAATCTACATTTCATTGATCTTGCTTCATGATGCAACAGCCATGAAAGTCAGTGGTTTGGACGCATTACATTTTATTTCAGAATCATGGCAATGTGTCACAATACAGCAGTATAGAAAAGTTTTCAGAAATGTGAATGCAGTTCAGATTAAACTAATAACAGTGAAGAGGTGACAAATCTTAGCATAGCCAAAGATGACTGGTGTCAGCTTAAGAATCAGTAACTTACTTTAACCCTTTAAAGACAAAACTGTATCTGTCTCATTTGAAGACCCAGTTCAAACCGCGCAGTAAACACTCTCTGCCTTGGTTATAAAAACCAATAAGTTAAAACTGTATAGAAAAATAATCGCAGTTTGTTATGAGATCCATGCAAAACACATAAATGCATTGTGGACAGAACACAGAATTTCTGAATGTTAAAGCTGGTGGTACATAAAGTAAGTCTTAGACAGGCTTTGAAAGGTTAATGGACACTTGAAAGAATACACTGAAATAAATTACATTTATAATGTAAAACAACTTTCACTTAGTGCATTTAATATCAGTTGTTATGTAAGTTTCAGTTCTTTGATTTTTACTTCTTGCTTTATTTTTCATTCATTTTAAACTGTCTCTTCAGAAAAGTTAAAGTAAATTTCAAGTTTCACTGAAAGTAAGTTACTAATTAAATTATTGGTTCCTCAGAAATGTGAACCAAATATTTGCCAGCAAAATGAAATAGTCCTTAAACTGCAGAATTTTAAGTTATTCCAGTATTCTGTAAATAATCATATTTAATGTGCTGTTCCTTAAATTTACAAATCTTTTTACAACTGTGTTTGATATTTTGCTGTATTGTAGATTGGGTTTTTATCAGATGTGGTATAGTGAATGAAATACATATAATAGGGGTTTTTGGCCCAACAAGTTATGCAGTGCCCTACTTTTCTGGGACACACAACTTAAACACGTGTGAGTGTGGAGTAGGCAAATTATTTGTACAGTGGTAATGTGAAATATAAACGTTACATGGATGAGAAGCTCCAAAAAAATTTTAAGCCAAGGTAAGAATGCAGTTTTCCACAACAGTGTGTGTTCTAACATGGTCTTCTGCATCATTACTTTCATACATAGTCTTATACCTAGATACCATCATTGCAGAGGGGAATGCTGCCTCCTTTCTTGGAGTTGATTGAGGCAGTATGTTCCTTCGAAATATTACTGTCCACCTAGATGATGTCACAATCCAGGGTGATGCAAGCCAAGAGTATGTATATGATGGTAAAAACAAAGACAAATATGAATATGGCCATTTTAACATATTCTTATTTATTTTTGTAAGTGACTCAGCATGGATAACTAAGGCAGTAAAGTGACAATGTGTGCGATGAATGACAGGGATTTTAAATGCTGCAGAAGCAGGAATGTTGCTTTTCACCACCAAGACCACAGTGTCTCTAGGTGTCAAGGACTCTTCCCTGGAAATGGAGCTACTATACCAAATATTTCACCATTTATTTCCTTACAGTCCTGATACCTAGAATTCATGCAGCTGTAGTTCCACATCCTTTTGGGCAAAACACTCACTTACCTTTATACTTTAGAATAGATTCCTAAGAATTACATTTGCAGCCTGAGCTGGGTTATCCAGACTAATCCATGAGGATGATGGCAATAATAGCTATTCCATCCTTGTAGCATTCCGTGTATATTAAGCTTGTTGTTGTACGTATTGCAGGCATAAAAGTGACATTTGACTTGAATAAGCCTGTAATGGAGCGAGTGAGCAATGTTGCAGTTAGGTGTGCAGAATGTGATGTGCCTCAGTATGAGCTCCTGGACCAGGAGAAGTGGTACCGAGTTGCTCTTTGTTCCTTCCTTGTGACTGGAGGAGATGGATATACAGTCATTGCCGATAACGCCCGCAACCATGTCACAGGTATAAATTGTTTGGCAAAACATGAAGCTGAGGCACAAAAATTTTTCAAGCCTGTAAACATAAGGAGGGAGTGGGACACAATGCTCAGTCACTGCTTTAGACAATTTTGCTGCAGGTACTTTGAGTGTTCAGTGTTAATCCTGAGTTGTTTTGCTCCCAGCAAACCTGCTTTTTTCTGGGCTTCCTTCCCAGCCATTTTCATATTATTTACAAGAAAACTTTCTAAAAGAATCTAAAAAATGAAAATATATTTTATTTGAGAAGTAAATGTTTTCAAATGGAAGCTATGTGGTCAAATTGTGTTCAGAAAGTGTTGTTCTTTGTTTCTCCTGAAACCTGTTCTTATCTAGCCATGACTGCATATCGTAACTTGAACAATACAGAGTTATATGAACATGCTCAAATATGATAGTGAATGTGTTAGCAGTTCTACGAATGGTTGCATAATGGAATCAGACAAGAGGGTTAGAAATGAACTGCAAGTTTTGTGCTATGCTACTAGCTAACCTTCCAGTCAACACTTCCTTGTCTCACTATCTGCTCCTTTTTGCTATATCACCTCCACTCACCAATCTTCATGCTTTTTCTAATAGGTCATGCATCAGGTATAAACCCATCAAAGAGAATGGTAGTGTAGCAATAATGGTGAAGACATATCTTTATGATGTGCCTGGTGTGAATCTTCTCTAGGGTACTACCTATCCTAGCTAAGGTTTCCTGGAATTCCTCAATTCTGTTGACATTTTCCACCCAAATTATTTTCTATGTGCTATTCATCATCATCTTTTGCCCAGTTTTTTCTGTGTGACTTACACAGCTGGAGCAGAGTCTTTAGAACACAATAACCAATTAATACATTTGTGGCTTCTAAACAGGAGCTTGTAAAATTTACAATTCTTGCGGCACATGTTTGGGTATGAAAAAATCTGCACACTGTTTCATCCTGACATAGCATTTATTTAAGTCTCACACCTGAGGGAAGAATGTAGTCTGAGAAAGTCTGGAATCAAGTGCTTAAGACAGGATCCAACATGTGACATTTCTTGAGAGGTTAATGTCAGCTTTTCCTGGACATGCAAGGGTTTAACCAACAGGCAAAGTGAACGGTTTGAGGTCTGGGTTACCTCAGTTCAGAAATTATCCATTACCTTGGAACCCTGCCTCATTTTCCCTCAGTACTGTGCATGGTTTTCAGTCAGTCTTAAAGTTTCACATTGCATCGTAAAGTTCAACTTAGCACAAGCCATGAAGGCCCAGACGGGGAATAGAGGTATACTCTGTTCTTTCTTTAATCTTAGCACTAGATGGGTGTGGGTGGTCAATGCCACTCCCCAGCCGCTTTACCCCAGAAAAGAAATTGAGTACCCATTGAACTGGGTGGGCTGCAGGACTGGTCTGGACATGTGCAGAAAATCTCTTGCACACAGGGATTCAATCCCCAGATAGTCCAGCCCTCAGCGAGTCACTATACCAACTACGCTATCCCACCCTAAACATTGCATAGTATGTCAGAGAAGTAACTGTATATACTCAAATTGAATTAAGCGAAATTTTTGCATTCCTTTTTAGAAACAATTTTCTGATGTTGAGGATTTTTATTTCCATGAACTTAAAGAAAAATTTGAAAGATTAATACTCCTTCTTTATATATACACATATTTATCCTTCATTATTATTGTATCATTTATCATTTGATACAGGTCCATGTAGTAGATGCAGCACTTTCAAATAATGTACAAATCATCGACCATGTGTCTGGAACTCCATGCCTATCCAAATATCTCCTACTTGTATAAGATTCTGTGTGAATGAGTAATGGAAAACATAGCAGCAGTGATGTAAGCTGAGGGATTTAAAATGTTACTGTTCAGTTTGTATGGCTCAGTAGATTGACAAAAGTGACACGATACTCATTGGATGGCCATGGCTTGATTCCTAACAAGGATAAAATTTTCCTCTTCATGTCAAACCTAGCTTTGTACCATCCATTCTTTTGCCCAGTGGGTACCAGGAGTTCTTCACCCAGCTTAAGTAGTAGAACTTCCTATGCTTCTACTGTAATACTTCTATAGGATGGTGCTCAAGCACAAGTGCATTCATATACTATTTGTTTCTGCTGATAGTCTGCCCAGAGGTTTTGTATGATTTGTTTTGCAAGCTTGTGACCAAGTGTTGCACACACAAACACACACACACAAGATTTTTTCAGTCCATAGTTCATGTGTGCTTCACTTCTGTATCTGTTGGGATAACATATCAGAACTTCATTTATAATGTTTTCTAGCCACCTCTATTTACAAGTTCTTACCAAAATCTGCCTGGGGAGGAGGATCTATACTGACCTAGGTTAGGACCATCAAGGGGTTCCAGAGTAAGTTAGTCACAGGAAACTTTGTCCTTAAGTGAATGGTAGAAACATTACCCTCATAACATACATGTGTGGGAACATTAAAATTTAACTAAACACTGAAAATTTCTTGCTGAGATTTATCATCCTCCATAGTGTCATCTAAGCACTTCAGACTACTTATAACAATGAAATCTTGTCCTAAACCAAGCTGGAAGGGTCATCAGCTCCTCCAACATGGCAAGTGTTGTAGTGTCATTGTTGTTAATGACTCAGAACTTTAGGACAGAGCCAGTCCCTTTTTTTTTTATATGTGCCTGGACAATATTTTATATCCTTCTTTGCTCCCTGAATTCTTCCTGTAATTGTCCCCAGCTAGAGTTGTTACATAGTTTGCAATGTTACATGAATGTTACCATATTTTTCCATGGGCTCAGGCCCAGGGTGTACCTCTCCTTATGCTTGTCCCTTCCTCTGATGATTCTTTCAACAGCTCATTCATGATTAGTCACCCACTGTGTTATTCCTGTTCATTTCTAATGGTGGAGAATGTAGCCCTGTACCATTCTCTACACTGTTTTATGTATTTCTAAAGTAAAGTGACATAGGTTCTACTACCCACAAACTTGATCCAATTTGCAGTCCATCAGAGCTGGCTTTGTGTGATTTAAGGTTCTTTAAAAACCACTGTGATTAAGTACTGTTTCATGGGATGTGATGTCATGTAATTTTGTGGACAGATGATAACATTCAGAGGAACCTGCTGGCTACATCTGCACTTAGGATATCTTTATGCTGGAGGCTAAATATTCATCTGAAACTTATTGTAACAAAATAATAACAGTAAAAAATACAAAAAATACAAACTAAAAAATATTCATCAGAAACATTGGCTACTATAAATACCAAATATCATGAGTCACAACACAGTATTTTACAAAGCTCCCCCTGTTTTGCAGGACGATTTGACTACGATGTTTTGAAGGACTATATCAGTAAATACAGCCCACTTACCACTGGAATAGAGGACAATATCCAAATCATCCAGGAGAATTAGTGAAACCTGATACAGAAGTCAGGTCATGAGGAGGGGAAGAGAATGCCTTTCTTTTATTCCTCCTCCCCTGCAAGAAATAAAGTCAATCATTCAGCATGGTCAAAGGTAGCAATAGTAACAAAACTTAATAGTAATAATAATAATACTAATAATAATCTCAGAATCACTCAGACAATACCTGAGCAACAAGCTAGGAAAGCACAAAATCAAGGAAATACAAATAAATCCATACTTTGGAAAGTACTGATGTAAAAGTACAAAACAAATTTCATGTGTGAAATAACATTACATGTAGCACAAATTGTAACTACAGAACGTCTGCAACACTATATACCCTACAAACATGATTTATTTCAGGTATACAATTGTAAATACCCTGATACAGTTGATAACAAATACAATAATAATGTTACCATACACAGCTGTTTCATTATCTGCAGAAAAGAGAACTATAAAATTCCTACCTTATATATTTTTGTCATTTAAATGAAAATCCACTCTCCTGTTGTCCTACACACATGTGCACTAGCTGTATATCATGGTACTGTCTCCAGGGTCAGGCAATTTGTGGGCCACAAGACCACAATCCTGCTGTGAAATCGGCCATGTTCTTAGGATTCTTAGTACCAACATATAATACTGAACATTATTGCCATTTCCATTTACTTTCTGTAAGTAATAATTTTATGTATTTGTGGAGATTGTTATTAAATATTATAAAAACTTACATTGCTTCATTCTTTCATAGAAAATCAAATCTCTCTCTCTGTCACACACACATATATTTCAAGCGGCAAAAAAGTGTTTACTTTCATTGGTATTGCAGTGCATTACTATTAATAACAGGGAATTTTCCTCTGTCCAGGAGGCTCAATGAAATATTCCTTTCATAAAAAAATGATTCATAATTATACAGATACAGTAGCAAATCGTGCATACTGCACAAAGAGCTAAATGATCTTACAAACAGAGGCATACACAGTTTTTGGTGCCTGGGATGAGAAATCACAGTGGCTGCCCCAACAGAGACAACCCAGCATGAACAATGATTTGCAAGTATAAGGATTTGGAAACGTAAGTCGCAGAACCGAGAACAGCAGAGGACAATTGTGGAAGAAGCTTATGATCCACCAAGGATTGTAATGCCAGTAAAAGAAAAGGAAGAAATCGTTTTGTAAACTTGTGTTATCCCACAAGTATTGAGATTGTAACTTTATGTAATTGCATTTTCCTATAATTTTTCAAGTCTGTATATGCCTGATGATGGTTTGATCTGAAACATGTGCCATTCTGATAAAATCTGTTTTGACTGATGTTTTGTTTTAGTTAAATTTTGTATGATTAGGGTGAAAGAATAAGTAACATTTTTGCTATTATAGAGTATATGAGTGAAGAAAATGAGTTGTTATTGTTTAACAAGGAATCATAATACGTATATGTGTTTAAAAGTTCTTAATTTGAATACAAATGTCTGTGATTGAAAGATGTTTCTCATTCATGATGTTCTTAGATCACCTTTTCTTAATCCTTAAGAATAAATACTTGTCTGTACCATAGTCCAGTAAATTTAAGTAAGGGGAGTACAGAAGGTTTCTTCACCTGTGCACATTTTTGTCCATCATATGGAAAAGTCACTCTGCAATGTCAGAATTTCACATTTATGACTGGGTCTCATGATGGTGAATTGGGGGGGAAGGGGGGCAGAGTCATGAAATTTGATGTGTATACCACTTACTTAGCATAATTTTATATTCTATTTACTGATACCCTTATGTGTCCTGAATATGGACGGCATTTTGGTGCTGACTGTTGCATTATCTTCCTAGCTTACATATCTTGTCATTTGTAGGTGGCTGTATTCATAACATTTCCAGTGTTCATAGTGCGGACTGTTGCACTTACTTGTTTTACCTTGTTGCACTCACAGGCTACTTGGTGACATGTGTTTCATTTATTTCATTGTATCTTGCTCACTTGTTGGTTCTGTCGCGAATATAAGTACAGCAACCAATAAGTGAAAATGGCAGTTTTAAGCAGTGAGTTACAAAGAAGGAAATAAATGGAACAGAAATGACTATCAAATGTGCAACAAGGTGAAAAACAGTGAAGAATATGGAAACGTGTGCATATAATACAGGATACTATGAATGGCTATGTGTTAGGATGACACTGAGGATAATGCAGTAGTTACCATCGAAACGTATAGGTGGTTTTGTAAGTACAAGAAAATACTAAAGGTTTGATAGTAGTGAGTTTTGTTACCGATTGATGCTTTGAGACATGGGTTAGTACTAATGATCTGCGTGGGGGTCGTGACCATCGTTCTTGGCATGTTAGTTAGGTGGTCTCAGTACACAGATGGCAGGACAGTCACGTTGCCAATTTTCATCATTGACTTACTAATCTGTATACTGGTGTGTACTAGATGATCTGTGATACTGGATGATCTGTGCCCTAATCCATACTAAGGAAGGCGTGTGAATGGGAAATTGAATGTTGTATGTTTGGGTTGTGTTTTTCAGCATGGAATATGTGAAAGATGGGGACGTCGTGTGTTGTCTGTAATCATAAGCATAGATTAGGAAGAATATGGAGTTAGGATTTTGCAGGTAAGAGTGAATTTCGTTTATTACTACAGGTTGCCCAAGGATTGGAATTTGGAGATTGGAGACAGGAGTGCAGAAATACACATTGAAATATTCAGCCGGTTCCGACAAAATTGAATGAAACATGAATATATTTTGGTTATAGCATAGGCCTTAAGGCCACGTATGTCGATGCATTTGGTTAGGGTCCATTTTTGTCTGTGGTTTGAGGTTAATGTTTTCTTGTAATCTTACAATACTGTTTATCAGGCAGCGTAAAGAGGGTAGAAGTGTTGCTCAGCATGCCTGTGTTGTGCAGCTCTGTAGCGGTATATCAGTACCATGTTGCTGTAGCTGTGCCTGCAGCAGTCACAGCTTTAGGTGGTGTATAGCATTGGATTATTTCAACCATACAGTTCCCCCTCCCCCAACATATGTAAGAATACTTGGGCACACATTCCATAGTCGTATTTGTCCCAGATCAGAAGGAAATTTATGTAGTTTGGAGGGGGGGGGGGGGAGCAATGTCAATCCACATCTGCATAAATTAGGTGCTATTCCCTTGAGTGTTGTTGTATGCAGCCTATACAGAATTTCGCTTTCATATCGTAGACAAAGTGAACCCAACCTTGGTGACTTGCGACTATGTAGTAATATGTGGATTAGTTACTGTTGTTTAATAGGTGAGATGAGGCATCATTAAAGAGGCAGATTTTCTACCTAATAAAGGATGCACTGTTTCTGGACAGTGGAAGTAGCACCTCGGATTTGTGTGTATATTTCTTTCTTTGTAATGTCTTTTGATGTAGCACTGTGTTGCAACAGTAAGGATTACTGATGTTTGAAGGAAGTTCCTGCCAGATCTTTTCTGGTCATGGTCAAACATAAGTAATTATTACTATTGTGATTTGGAGCTGGCCAAGGATTCATGACCTTTTTCAGTGTTATGCATCGATGCAGAAACATTTGACTTCAGCTTGAGGGTGACCAGCAAGTTCCTTCTCATCCAGTTACTGCCAATGAAATGTGTCGTGTCTGTGTGCCAATTTACAGGTCAGTGTGTATATTTCAGTTCTGATTTTAATTTCACAGTATAATTTTTTGATATGTATATATACATTATTTCATATCAAGGAAACAGACAAATTATGAACAGTAACAAAGTAATATATAGCGTACTGAAGTTTACAGTTGTATGTCACATAATTCTACTATTGGAAGTCCTGCAAAGGCATTAGTGAATGGGAGGATTTTGTCTGAAGTTTAGAAGGATGTCAGGCTTCAGGGTCACCAGCTGTGCATTATGGATCTTAAACTGTGGACCATCACCAGGAGTGCCTAGTGCCTGTATTAAAGGTGTGATGCTCTAGATACTTCTCATGGTTTGCTGACATAGGTCCAGCATTCAAGTTGAATACAGGGAACTTAGTCAGAAGGTGTTGGGTGGGGATCTGCATTAACAGAAATGGGCCCTTGTTAGAGTGGTTAGATTACTGTTGTGAACAAAACACAGCCAAAGAGGGTAGGGTAGGGGTCATAGTTAAAGAAGAGAAATCTTCAGTATTGAATGAAATGCCCCATTTTTGGGGCTAGGGCTCTATGCAAAATGTGGATTCTCATGTTCAGTTTCATTTGTGCAGGTGTTGTAGAATTTGCCTTTGGTGTTGTAGAGAGAGGAAAGACAGGGAGCGAACCCAGTCTTGATAACATATAATATGTAGTAATGTGGGAATTTGTTTCTGTCTGTTAACAGGAGTGAAGATGCGTCATGGAGATAACCGATTGATTCTCCACCTAACAAAGCATGCAACACTGCTGGACAGTGGAAGCAGGACCTCAGATTCGTCTGTAGTTCCCCTTCCTTGCAAGGTCCTTTCATGTAGCCCTGTGTTGAAACAGTAAAGAGTACTGATGTTTGAATGAAATTGCTGCCAGATGTTTTCTGGTCATAAGTAAAATATCAGTAATCATTACTGTTTTGTAATAGTGCTGGCCATAGATCCATGACATTCTTCTGTGGTATGTGTGGATCCAGAGGCTTTGGACATCAGATTGAGGGCAACCAGCAAGTTCCTTCTATTCCAGTTATTGTACATGAGCTGAGACATGTCTGCATACCAACCAACAGGTCAGTGTCTTTCATTGCTGAATTTCATTTTACAACACCCTTTATTAATCTGTATTTATTCATCAGTGCATATATACAAAACAAAGAAATTATGAACAGCTATAAAGAAATGTATGTTGTATTAAAGTTTACAGTTGTGTGTCACATAATTCTTCTTCTGCTGGCAGTCTTGCAGTGCTGTGTGTGTGTGAAAGGGAAGCTGTCTGGCCAGGGTTTTGAAGGATGTGAAACTTCAGTATTACCAGCCATTCTGTGTGGGTCTTCAACTGTGGTCCATCTACCAGGAATGCCTGTATCAAAGGTGTGTTACTTTAGACACTGCTCATGGTTTGTTGAGATAGATCCAGGATTCAAGTTGGCATATGGTGTTTGGGTAGGGCTCTGCATTAATCGAAATGGGCCCTTTTATAGGGCAGGTTACTGTTCTGCCTAGAACACAAAGTTGGTAGGATGGGGGTCATAGTTAAAGAAGAGACATCTTCATTACTCACCAATTTGCCATTCTGTGTCTAGGGCTCTGGGTTGAACACTAATGATACATATTGCAAGGTCTAATGTAGGGTTTACTGGCAGAGGGTGTAGGGACATGACCCTGGGTTCACTACAATGGGCTGTAGGCATTTTGCTTGGGAAGGCCCTTGATTAGCCACGGACTTTTGTTGGAAGGTGTTATGTGGGTGTTATAGCCAGGGGAAGAAGTCCTAGACATTGGATGCAAGTCAGAACTCCTAAGGAAGGAAACTGTTTTTGAACAGAAATATTAGAAGGCTTGAATGTACAGCAACACCACTGTGGGAAGTTTTTACAAGTTGGTTGTCAGGGTGTTGGTCATTGTGACCCTACATTGTGCTGATTACTTCTGTTTTGGTATAACAGTGTATGAAGAAACTGCCACTTTTGTGTTGAAATGCCAATTAGTAGTAATGTTCTGAACCCCAAAACATCTTATGTAGAGTGCTATAGGCAGTGGGTTGAAGTCATTGGGCTTAGCATTGGCAGTGTGGTGACATGGTGACCCAAGGCAGATGACTGAGTGGTGCAGAAAAAGGGATATGCCGGGTCTGAAAAGTGTAAATGTTTGGAAATCTTGACTGAAAATGTAAAAGTGGAACACAGTTAAACTAAAGTACATGGGTCTGAGTAGGGCTTCTAAGGAGATGATTGAAGACAGACGTGTAGCTTAGCATGGCTTTAGTGCTTGAGAGTGGTAAATCAGTGTACCATTTTGCTGTAGCCATTTGCACAGTAGTTCAAGCTTTGGATATGGCAATGAGCTGTCTGAGTCTGAGAGGCCCCCAAGCCCTACAACCACCACCCCCCTCCCCCTACACCCACAAATTGTAGTTTTATTTGGTACATACTGCATAGTTTTTTCATATTTTTCTTTCTTTGGAGTATAAGGTAGTCAAACACTGGGGGGACCTGTGACCCCACATCTATGTGAAAATTGTGTTGTACTATTCAGTTTTCTTTTATACAGCTCTTGTAGAATGTGCCTTTGGTGTTATAGAGAGGGGAATGACAGGGAGTGGACCCAGTCTTGGTGACTTCCCCCCACCAAAATATTGCCTGTGGTTACTGTGAGTTTTTTCTGGGAGCCTGAAGCCGAACACATAACCCTCATAAAAGGAAAAGATAAAGAATGCTTGTAGCTTTGACTTTGTAGTACTTTGTGCCTCCATTACCATTCTGCAGCACTCGTGGCTTTGGTCTTTATTCTAAAATTACATGAATGTGTTCAGTGCTGTTACGCCTCCATCTGGAGCAGGCTGTGTCAGGGTCTGAAGGAGGAGGCAGTCAGTCAGGGATTTGAAAAACTGAACACTTCTTTGTGTTGGGTTTTGTTTGTTCACAGTTGGGTGTAGGGCAAGGGAACACGTCACCATGACTTGGATCAATTGTGATGTCTCCATGTGGCATCAGATGCTGTTCAAAAGTAAGTTTTAAAAATAAATTTTCATTCTGTTGCTTTTACATTCTTTGTAAATAGCCTTCTCAGGAAGTAAAGTCCAGGTTTCACCAAGTTAGCTTGCTAGCCAGTAGTTTGGATCAGTGTTTTCGACAAAGTCAAAAAAATTTTGGGAGCACAACAGTATCTTTAGGGATCAGGCTGACAACAGAATAAGAAGTAATGGTAAATTTGTCTGTCCTTGAAATTAAGGCCATTTGGGGGCAGTAGAGGTATAGCTTGACTTATTCTTAACGTTATAGCTGGAAACATCAAGTGGTCAACATGATGCTGCACCCAATCACCCTATGCCTGCCCTAGGGTAATGGCCTCTGATACCCGTTGGATAGGAGGCTGGGTGGGCTCGAGAGTTTGTCTGGTGTTTGCTTATTTTTATTTTTGTCCTATAGATCTCAATAAAATGATAACAGACATGTCGGGAGATTATAATAAAAGTAATAATACATGGGATTTAAAGGATATAACTTGCATACTTATATAAAAGCAAAATGGAATACTAATCAAATGCATCATACAGGTAAAAAAAAAAAAGGTAAAGTGTTCCTGTTACAGGCCCAGTGTGGCCCAGAGGTTGGGTAGAGGTATAGCTCTACTCTTCCGTGACCGCGGTACTAGAAGGTGGTGAGTGGTCAGCAGCACGCTCTGGCCGCACTTTACCCCCAGGAAAGACCCGGTACCCATTGTACAGTAGGCTGGGTGGGCCCCAGGGATTCGATCCCAAACTGTCCAGCCCGTAGTCAGTCACTATACCAACTGAGCTACCCGGCCCAGTTCATACAGGTACAAAGTACAAATAATTATGATGTGAACATCATCATAAACATAATTTTTATACGTTAAGGATCAGTAGTCACAAATTCTTCCACAGAATCAAAACTCTTTTCAAATAAAAATTTCATAAGCTTTCATGGGTCACTTGCCCCTGTGGGGGTTCAAAATGCAGACTGTTCAGCCCATAGCTTAGTCACAATACTGACTACCCTACTCCCAGCCTTCAAGAAAATGGAGATGCCAAAATTTATGGGTGATAGAAAATTGTTAATTTCATTATTACTGACCTCCTAGTGACATAACATTGAAGTGCAAAGAGATAAACTTGTCCCTGTACATGCCTTGGAGGCATAAATGGGGGTGTGAGGGTATAGCATCAGTCATTCTTAACCTGGGCACTAGATGGGAGTGAGCGGCCAGCTTCACACTGCAAACTTTATGTCTTGGGGAAAGAGACCCTGGGACACATTCAACAGGAGGCTGGTTGCAGTTCATAGCCAGATTTGATGGCAACTGAACGAAGATATGCATTTGAAGATATTACTTCATTATGAATTATTTTGTGCCATGTACAAAGTAACTGATATCACTGGGGGGGGACTCAGTTTTAATTACAGTCGGTTACTTACAGTTAACCCAGCCCAGTGGGAGGTCAGCTAGGAATTTTGCTGCACTGGTTTTTAGGCCAGAAGGTCATACTGACATGAATTTAAGGGGTGGAGAATTATAAAAGAAACAGTTACCAACAGACAAAGAGAAAGGAACACTGAAGTTCGAAGGCAGGGTGAAAAAAGGATGCAATGAGGGGAGCAAGTAGTGTCAGAAAATGAAAAAAAGGGCTGAGAGGAAAAAAAGGAGACAAAGAACAAAACATTTGATACCTAGGAAAGAAAGTGTGGAGACAGCAGAGAGAAAATATGAAAGCTGAGACAAAAGAGAAGAAAATAAATTGAAAGTTGCCATTTACAACAGAGTGGAAATGGAACAAGTAAATGAACACCACTTATGCATACAAATATGCCTACTGCTTGTTAAGAGTGGCCTTCAAGATAAGAAGAAGAAGATTAAATGTATGAACAAAAGCAAGAAACCAAGCACAGGCAAAAAAAAAAAAAAAAAAAAAAAGAAAAAGAGAGAAAAAAAAAAAAAAAAAAAAAAA
>Ga0123354_10008996_pt1 | contig 15255 bp, 5 predicted proteins | sample TergutLab28metaG_2_FD_97872 | JGI IMG/M metagenome (GOLD analysis project Ga0123354, IMG submission 97872) | Labiotermes labralis P4 segment gut microbial communities from Petit-Saut dam, French Guiana - Lab288 P4 | ecosystem: Host-associated > Arthropoda: Insects > Digestive system > Gut ...
AGTAGTAGTAATAGCAGCAGCAGCAGTAGTAGTAGTAGTAGCAGTAGTGGTAGGCAGTAGTAGCAGCAGCAGTAGTAGTAGCAGTAGTAGTAGTAGTAGTAGCAGTAGGAATAGTAGTAGTAGCAGCAATAGTAGTAGTAGTAGTAGTAGTAATAGCAGCAGCAGCAGTAGTAGTAATAGCAGCAGCAGCAGTAGTAGTAGTAGTAGCAGTAGTGGTAGGCAGTAGTAGCAGCAGCAGTAGTAGTAGCAGTAGCAGTAGCAGTAGTAGTAGTAGTAGTAGTAATAGCAGCAGCAACAGCAGTAGTGGTAGTAGTAGCAGTAGTGGTAGTAGTAGCAGTAGTGGTAGGCAGTAGTAGCAGCAGCAGTAGTAGTAGCAGTAGCAGTAGTAGTAGTAGTAATAGCAGTAGTAGTAGTAATAGTAGCAGTAGTGGTAGGCAGTAGTAGTAGTAGCAGTAAAGGTAGGCAGTAGTAGTAGTAGTAGTAGCAGAGTAGTTATGATTATGATCGTAATGGTGGTGGTTGCTATTATAGCATTTGTCTACTCTATGACTTTAGTAAACATAGTGTGGCAGTGAAGTATGATAAGTCGCGCCATTTTGAACAAGAAATCAATTAGTTCCTGCTTTGAAAGTTTTCATAATAGTAAAACAACAGTGCATGCAGTTCCAAATAAATTTCATAATGCAGTGGGGCTCATTCTGCCAGAAAACTCAAATTTGACTTGCAGTATTTGCTTCACAAGCGCTGCAGATTAATGTTGGTCTCTTCCGACTTTATTTGAATTCATTCATTTACAGGGGAAATTTTTTTTTTCAATTCAGTTGATTAATCCACCGCTGTATCAGAAGTGGACTTGAAGTTATATACTGCATTGGAAGGTTATAATCTTTCTTATTACATGCGTGGAGGGTTCCGATGCGTTTGTCCAAAACCGTATACAGGATTCCAGTATTACAGAAGTTGTTTGAAATAAGTGCTGGCACCAGGAGTCAGTCTAAAATGTACAGTACCATATCAGTGGATTAATTCATGCCTACTTTTTACCAGGAATTGAACCGACAATTGGCCACCACTATCGAAAGAAAATGATGGACTTATGGAACAATCACATACCGAATATAATTAAAAATCTACCCCCAAGTGAATCCGTCAATTCTGCTGAAAGGCCTGTAATTCTACCGCCGGATGAACCAATTCCGAAGAAACCTGTAGATGGAAAAATCGGGGAAAGCGGGTACAAGAAATCAGGAGCTACATCTACAGGAATTCTAGGTGTTGACGGAAAGTTTGGTTCAGAGTCTCACGACAAAAACACTCCTGGACCTGCAGAACAGCCACAGGAAGTAGAGACTGGAAGTTCATCTTCATTTGCCATGAGTATAGTGATCGTTATTGGAGTGTGTTTGCTTCTAGTAAATTTGTGTGCATTTGCTGGTCTCTATTACCAGCGTGACAGACTTAAAGTTCAAGAGAGATTGATGAAAAAGCGCTATGAAGATATAGAACCGAGGAAGGACGGAGAACTTTATACGAGTCGAAGAAATGATGAAGAGAATGCCGGCGAAAACATTACAGCGATACAAGTGACGGAGTTGAAAGCTAATACTAAAAACAAGAAGAATCAGCAGAGCGGAGAAGATACGTACGAAGCTGTGAGAAGTAGAGCCAAGACATTGGATGGTCGAGAAGGCGTGATAGAGGAAGGAGATGGCAGAGAAAGCAGCTTTAAAAGATGGCGTCTGTCGAGGCAATGTAGCGCTAGTACGATGGATCCCCACACGAAAGTAAGGGAATGGATTGCACACGAAATAGTACAGAGGTGTTCTCCGAGATTTTTAAGGCGCACAAAAGTTCAGCTTCAACAACAAACAAATCGCCCGGTACTGCAGAAAGATAGCAGTCTTGATACATCTATAGACCAACTGTCATCAGCGGTTATGACAACAGAAAATCCTGAACCAAACACAAGCTCACCAGCCTTATCGAAACCGACAACAACAACAACAACAACACTGCGGAGGGCAAGGGTTAAGAAAGTGTCCGTGGCTGTCGACGCCACTCCAGCCGGGCGAGGTCCAAGTGTTTTGAAACAAATACCAATAGAAAAGATGAGCAAATCTATGGAAGAGCTGGGTGGAGATAGGAGTATCTCAATATCTGCGGAGAAAATTAAGCCTGTGCTTAAGAGATCCGAAACCTGCAGAGAGAGTTTAGTCAGCTCATCCCTATCACCAGTTCCTTCACACTCACCGCAAAGAGATACAGTACTCAGGAGAAGTTCTACGAGTATCAACTTTCAGATCTATCCACCAATTCTGAAGAAGCAGAATAATGGTCTTAGCATTGTCCATCAACATTCAAAATCAGATCCTGTGCCCCAGATAACTAGTTTCATGCCACAAAGTACTCCTCAAACAAGTCATTCACAAGGTCTCATTCCCCATATTTATGACATAGCAGTAGATACGAAAGGAGGGTCTTCTTCACAGATCTACGCAGAGAGATTGCCAGTGAAACAAATGAAAACTTTTCCGACGTCTGGCACTCACGTAAAATTTAAACCTAACGCGCCCAATAAAGACGCCGGAATCACAGCATCACCTGCTACAGACAGCCTGAAGGACATCAATGTGACATCTAGGGACAGCAATCTTAATGTCGATGGAAAAGTATCAACTGCAGATCCACTCAAGAATATTCAGAGAAGAAATTTTCCCAAAGTGTTACCAGATTTGCCTCCTGGACCAGACGTATGGCTACAACATCAGAACCAAACTAACGGTGCTGACCGGGATTTGACTCCTGCTAAGGCAGTTGCTGCAAAACGACATTCTCTGCCACCTCCATCGCATCTCCTTGTCGGCATCCTTGCACAGAATAAGGACGCTGGACCATATTCTCAGCCAAGCACTCCAACAGGAACTAACCAAAAAGACATTCATACACAGACTCAAGCTGGTAGGATACCACCACCTCCTCCGCCAAGGATATCGTCTACACTGGGAAGGAAGCCAAATAATACAACGCCAATAACACCATTAGAGACCACACAGGAATCTTTGAAATTAAAAAGTACAGTGTTCGAATCCTCCCCAGCCCACCATCAAAGACCAGAACCAAGAGTTATAATTAAGCCTACTACTGTTTCCCCTGTAACACGCAATCCCACAGTAACACATCCGAATAAAGCTAAGCACCGGATACCAAGGGTTATTCCTAACACGGGGGAAGATTATCCACTGACCACAACCTCTCTTCACCAAACTGGGACCAGCTCTACTGCGTCGTCACTAACTAGACAGACCTCTTCAAGGAATGAGCAAGGACCGCGGACACAGAATGCTCCAACTTTACCAACACAACCTCAAGGGCACAAAGCCGCAGAAATAATTCCGAAGCCAGATATTGCAGCAGCTACTCCACCACATAAAATACCAGAAAAGAAATCGACGGACACTGCACGCGGTCTTCTGGCAGCCGAAGATACGAGCTCCAATACTGGTACAGTCAAACGTGCTAAGAAAAGTAGTGGGACAGGTGCGTTCAATCCTTCAGTATCAACTCAAACTGCGAATAAAATATCTGGCGTACCTAAAGGATGGTACGCACAGTACAACCAGTCCTTTCTCTCAAAGACTAAGGATAGTGATAATTAGGCCAATTTGACCCGACAGCATTCTCAGATCCCTTTTAATGTAAATATATTTGTCCTGTAGGTGAAAGAAATAAGAATTGTGAAAGATAATGTGACGGCAGCAATGGTATTTGAGACCTTTTTAAAGAGCATGAATCGTTCTTGAATGTAACTCTGAGTCCAAGTTAGTGTTTACTGTTTGAATGAGTAAGAGTGTAAGGGCTGTTTGTGTCCAAAATACATCAAAGTCTACGAGCAGAATACAGTAGTGAGGTGATGAAGGACCTTGTTTACTAAATACACGTAAGAGGAATTGTTCCAAGGGGGCATTGGTATTTTCATTTAACCTTTTGGCGCCGGAATTATTTTTTTAATTTTAGCACATCCTGTACATAAAATGTGAATAATGCAGGAACCAAATACGTTAGATTTATGAAACAAACTGCATTTTTAAGAGAAAAAACGGACAGTATATACCATTTTTTAGAATATTCGGTACTAATATTTGTTGAATAAATATATAAAATGAAACTTTAGAGGTTAGCGGTGCGGTACAACCACTATAGTTGACATTAGGCGTCAAAAGGTTAATCGTCTGTTGTTTTGAAAAGTTTCGTTTTACAGAGTTCACACACTGAATATACGGATGAGAGCGATCGTGTTTCGCGTCGGTTTCCTTTTTGTGACTGTAAGGCTGCTGTACAATTTTCAGAGATTGGAGGTACAAGCTGCACTGTACCGGACGGTTGTGTTTTTTTTTTTTGACATATGTGTTTATGTCATGTCTAACATAAGCAATTTCATCAGAGTTACATAAAATTGTTATTAGTGAACTTCTTACTGTTATGTAGTCAGAGAATTTTTGAAGCGATTTATTCTTTACGTCACAGAAAATTTGTTACTTTCGGATAATTTTGCAAATGTTAAGACACATTTTATCATCATACTTGTCCAAAAACGAAACTTCAGGGATTACGTGGGGCTTGAAATAAATAGTACAAAGACGTGAAACGTAAAGCTAAAGACAGTTAAAATAAGTTAAAATAATACTTTAACAGTCTTGTTTAATCCTTTGTAACGTAATGGAGGGTAAATAACTTTTTCTCTTTGTGGGAACGATATTATGTAACATTTTGCTGAAAACACAAATCTGTAATTTTTTTTATTAAATTTGTGTCATTAACCTTTCGTGACTAGGATTTAAATGTAATATTAGAAAAAAATGAAAGTCTGAACAGAAACTAATTTGTCTGGAAACTTTCCTTTCTGTAACATAGAAGTACCAATTGAAGGCCATGTCACAAATTTCTCTATCCAAGTGACCGGCAAACTGATACGCTGATAGGGCCGTGTGCGGTCTGTTGAACTGTGAAATTGTGCTCATGTGCAGAACACAACAATTAGTTTCTCACAAATGAAAGATATTATCTTTTTGAGTACACAGAGTGCACATGCAGCCCTCTCAGATTCATCAAAATTGTAAACGTGTGTTCACAAAAATTAATTTTTCGATGCTTCGTAATTGTGTGACCATTCACTATTCCGGAAGTGATTATGCTAATAGTAGACTATTTATGAACTGTACTAATGCCGCTGTGTGGGATGTGGCGTGCCGTAATTTTGCATATTGGATCTGTTCAGATTAATTTTCCCACCAATTTTCAGCGTAATCTTTTACCCTACAGTAACGGGCTGCACCTTCCTCCTAAAATTTGACATTAACCAGTCAAAAGCACACGGCGTCACGTATCAGAATACAGTAATTTTCACACCCACCGCTGTGAGAACCTCAAATTTGAGAGTACGCAAAGTGAATCTTATGTTTATTGGACCGTAAATCATTGTGATAGTTGAAGAATAAAACACCAACTTCATGTCACTTGCTATTTTATTTCACTTCTTATGTGCTCAACATGTTTCGGACATTAATATATCCATCATCAGGAGCTTGCGACTACGCTGCTGAATTACCACATTGGTCGTTATGTTCTCCAACACACATCGAACCAAGAACAATACGACCAATGTGGTAATTCAACAGAATAGTCGCAAAATCCTGATGATGGATATACTAATGTCCGAAACATGTTGAGCACATAAGAAGTGAAATAAAATAGCAAGTTACATCAAGTTGGTCTTTTATTCTTCAACTATTACGCAAAGTGTTAATCTCATTTACCATGAGCCTTTCTCGTCATCAGCATTTCACCGAACAAAGCAGTATTCAATCATCGTCAAATTTTTGTTTGTCTGTCGTTTTGTCTTCTTCGTAACTGTAAATAATTTGTTACCATAAATATGTACCTGCATATATTAATTTCACAGACTCTGCGTGTTGCGTTTTGTTTTGTTTGCATTGTTCTTGATAACAGATTATTTCATATTATCACTCAAAGTTTGCTAGTTGTTGGTCAGGAAAAGGGCTTTTTATGAAATGTTTACAATTAGTAAATATCATTAATATACGGCAAATAAAACACGAAAGTTTTTCTATCAGAAATGCCAACAGAAATATGTGATAATGTGTGTTTAGCTGAGATAGCAATGTGCCTTACGCCGAGAAATAGATGCAGTAAGTTAAGGTTTAACTTAACTTAACTATTTTTACTTCTATCCCAAAATATGTTATAATTTACATTTAATGTTTTTTGTAATGCCGTAACTTCCATGTCAATTTACATACATTCTGACGGCCAATTATTTGTACCTTATCTGCATTAAAATGTCATTAACAATCCTTTCAATAGTTAACATCTCTACACATCTGTCTAATTACTGGCAAGTCATTTATATCAATTGGAAGACAATCATTTGTTCTCAGAACTTTAAAGTCTGTGGATGTCAGGAGCTGAAGTTTGTCCCTGAATGAAGAAAACCATTTTCTGGACAGGCAGAAGACAGATTTTGTCCTCGTTTTTCGTCAAATTTGAACTATTTGTTGAATATGTAATCTCACAAGATGGTTGCTACAATATAACGATTCAGTAGAAGAATGTCTGCCGGAAGATCAGCGGTCAGCTGGCGAGTTTAAAATACAAGATGGCGTGTTTAAAATACAAGATGGCGAGTTTAAAATACAAGATGGCGAGTTTAAAATACAAGATGGCGAGTTCAAAGCAATCGGAGTTTCCATAATTGTTCAGAAGTTTTAAATTAACTTATAATAAGTTTGAAAAAGAATAAAAAGCATTCGGAATGGGATAATTAAATGTTTTCTGTTAAGTAAGTGTAAATATGTTACTGTAAATATTTAATTTAAATCTAAAGCGAATGGAATTTGTAGAGCAAACGTGTCGAACTATTTCATTATAACGACCAACGTTTCAATGGTGGTAGCACTAATTACAGGTTGTAAATACCACAAAAATTGTACTCAATCTAACCAGTTCCTGTAACAGAATCCCTTTATTTTCCATCTTTGATCTTTAACATATAAAATCCCGGCCCATAAATGCAGCCACACCACCACCCTATTAACCACACACCGATGTATTTTAATGGACTATTTTAACGACAGTAACTGTAGTAAGTACAAATTAATGCGTTCCCTGATGATGGTGTAACTGTAACACCGAAATATGTCGGAGCTGTTTTAATGTAAATTTTAATATTGTTTCTTAAGACATCTCATTAGTGAATCAGTTGGTGAATAAATAAAGCTTTGATAATATCAAGATGCACGGTACGAATGTGAAAATTATATTCCGCTGAGTTAACATCACTATTTCTGGGCTACGTGTTAAATTCTAAATTAATTAAGCATGTTGCTTAAATGATATAATAAATAATAATGATTTTACGGATGTTATTAACTGAAATTCCAGAGTTGAATTTTCATAAAAACTAACTTTGCCAGTTTCAGAACCTCACTTAATATTTCTGCAATAAATTAAAAATGTGCCACGGAAGTGGACATAAAAATATTTCTTGTACATATATGGGTGTTATTAATATCTAAACTGTTGTTATTATGGAAGAGCTATGGTTTGAATACTGCCGAATTTTCGTACAAAGTAAAGAATGACTCACATTTCTTTTTTCTATTTATTAACACATAAGACAATAAGTATATTATAAAACTCTCCGGTAATGTTCGCGTTACCGTAAAATGTAATATATGGAAGTACAGATTTTTCAATGAATCCTTGAGTAGTAGTTGTTTTTTTCTAAGGTAGTAACAGATTGTGGTTCAAAATGTGGGTTATTTTATTGGCCAAATATACCACATACCCCGAGGTTTGTGTAGCATGTGTTCTCCCACAACAATATTTTTATGTACATTTTGTATAATAGTAAGTAGGAGAATTTTTACTTCAAACTTGTCTATTTGAAAAGACCGCTTGATTAGTACTGTGTGGATGACTCCAAGTTCACTCAAGTAACTGTGTTTTTTTAAAAAAATATGCATATCACATCATGAAAAGTGAAATAAAATTTGAAATACGAAGACAGAATTGCATGCGAACACATTTTAATAAATTTCATTTTTCAGCTCGATGAATGTTGGATTGTCACCTTATCAGCATTTTGAGAGTGTGATATTTTTAAACTCTTGAATTCTGGATATTTTTCTCGTTTAAATGCTATCTGTTGACACTTTTATGCAACACTACCGCACTTGGGAAAAGAGAGTCTGGCTTACTCGTTCTTGTGAAAGAACTTTGGATGTACCAAATCTGAGATGTTTCATAGTAAGTTTATCAAGAGAGATATCCAGACAGCTAAATTAATCATTTTCTGAAGAAGAAGAAGAAGAAGAAGAAGAAGAAGAAGAAGAGGAAAAGGAATATCTCTTCGTGATTACAAATCATGTATGAAGTTTTGCCCCAATTTCTTTCACACTGATTCTTAATATAAGTACATCAAATTCTACCCAGTCGTGGCATCGCAAGATTCAATGAGATTTCTTAAATTACTCGTGTACATACCAACGATAAACTCACCGATCAGAGCCTGAGTACCACGTAGTTTTGCATCGTAAAGCGGTGAGCAGTTTATCGTAAAATGCCTCGCATTGATTGTACCAACAACAAGTTTGTAGATGAAAAATGCGTAACCCATATTTTGTAAGAGGAAGTATTTAAAATTCTTCAAGGTAACGTCCCTTTCCATTTGATTGTGTTTATCAGTGTACAGTCAGAGCTGTGTCTCGATGTGACATAACTAGCAACTTTGTTACGTGCGTTTCTCTTAGTAATTAACCAACTTGATGCACAAATTTTTTTTTATAATAAGTTTATTTCATGCCTCTACATGTTTCGAGCACTATGTGCTCATCATCAGGAGGTCAAAATTGTATTTTACAGCATCCGTTATCATCACACCTATAGGTGGCCGTCCCGTGCACATTTCTCTCTCAACCTGTGCAGGGTGTGATGATACCAGAGGCTGTATAATACAATTTTGACCTCCTCATGATGAGCACATGTGCTCGAAACATGTAGAGGCATGAAATAAACTTATTGTGAAACAAAAATTTTGTGCATCAAGTTGGTTAATTACTGAGATAAATATACTGAGATGCACGGTCAGCCAAAACGTCAGAATTTCTTACGTTAGTTTTCTACTATATTTTTTTTATACATGTTTGTTTGTGTGTGTGTAAAGTAAATATGTAATTAAGTACTATTTCGCACAGTCATGTGTAGAGGGAAGAACACACTGACGTCTCGATGATTATGGTTGTAATAATTTTGTTAGTATTAAAATGTAAGTAATCCAGTAAGTAAGTATAACTTTTTGTTAATTTGAGAGATTTTACATCATGCTGCATATCACAGTATAAAGTCGTGACGCAGCAAACATTTAGCAGTAAAGGCGTCTTCCGCATTGCGATGTGCGTGCGTGATTTTCGTCATCCTTTTATTGAAGAGCAGAGTATCCAATTTGCCTACTGCCTCATCGCTCCTCCCTGTTCAACCGTTCTATTCCTTCGCGAACTTGGCGAACTAACGTCATCTAATCTTGAACGGTGTGAACATGTGTGTGTGTATGTATGTATGTATATGTGTATGTGTAGATACATACATACTTGGGCCGGGTAGCTCAGTCGGTATAGCGCCTGACTACGGGCTGGAAGGTCCGGGATCGAATCTCGGTGGGGACGAGATTTTCTGCCCGTCCAGACCGGCCCTGGGGCCCACCCAGCCTCTTGCACAATGGGTACCAGATCTTTCCCGGGGGCAAAGTGCGGCCGGGGCGTGCTGCTGACCACTCACCCCCTTCTAGTGCCGCGGTCATGTAAGAGTAGAGCTATACCTCTACCCATACTCTGGGCCACACCGGGCCTATAACGGGATCACTTTACCTTGACCTTTTTTACACACATACTTACATACATACACACACATACATACATACGTACACACACATACATACATTCATACACACACATACATACATAAATACACATACACACATACATACACACACACACACACACAGATTTACACACATACTTTGTACCCTTCCAGAACCACAGTTTCCAAACCTCTGGTGGAACAATACCATTTTGCTGATCAATACTGTGCGTTATAATCTCGCCTAACATTTCTGTATCAGTTCTTTCATACTGCAGAATTCAACTTCGCTGCTCTTGGCAAAGCGTTAAGAAGTGCGCGCCATCTTTATCTCGATCACAGGTCCTGATTTCTGTCTTACGATAAGGCGACGCTTATTATTATTTTTTCCACTAACCGTCTAGGGACAAATAATCTCACCTGTTCGACAACTACCGTCATACCTACGCCCTTGAATGGGTGTTTCGACTATTGCCTAAGATGCCTTCGTCAAGGTTACCATTATGAAGCTGGCACAGGACTGACCCATTCCGGCCACAGCCCATGTAGGGGCCGCAGCGCCACCAAAGGAACTGTGGCTACAGAAAATGCAGATCTCCTTTAATTGGCTCCGCTTCTGTGTGTAATTATTTAGTACTGATGTCCCTTTAGACGATAAGGCTGCCTTTGAATAGTGGGATAGTGGAGAGGGTTTATACTGTGTCATTGACCGCCTTCGGCCGTACATCTCAAGCGCTTGGCTTTGTATCCTAATAGCTGTGAGGGACACACTGATAGTTCTGGATTGTATATGGTTTAATTGGTTGTTTAGCATCAAGCTGTGACATTTGGAACTGTCAGGTAGCTGTGCGAATGCATTGATAAGTGCCGCAGCATACCTTGGGCTAGGTTATATTACAGGGTGCCATTTGCTTCCAGGGGATTCAACTGTATTAACCAAGACTCTGGGTTACGCAGTGTTAATCTGATTTCCATTACAAAATTTCCGTGTTTGAGGTACCTGGATCCCCTGTTACTGTGACTGTTCATATAATTATGTTCCGATACTTGATGAAAAAACATAGACAATAATGCAGTTATTCTTATAATAAAACCAACTAGGTGCATTAATTTCTCAAATTTGAGAACTTAGTGCATCTAGTTGGTTTTACGTGTATTATAAGAATTTATCACGATGCACGGTCACCTGAACGTCAAATGCGTATTTTCGTAATAAATTTATGACGCCCTAAATAAAATATGGGGGAAATGGGGGGGGGGGGCGAGATATCTGAACACAAAATTTTATCCCTGGTTATGGATGGGATTAGGTTTCTTAGCTTCACGTCTTTACCACTTTATCTTCCAGGATAGAACCCAATGTAGCTGTCTTATAGGGGACTTGATGGGTCCAGGGGGCCGTTCTGCACTCTTAAAGACGATGTAATATCATTCCTTTTCTGATATTTGAACTACTTGCTGGTCCATCTTCTTTTTTAGTCACGACTTCCACAAAGCTAGTTTGAGGCTTTTTCCAGAAATAAAGCGCTTAGAAAAATATTTGGCATTAAAACTACAGAATTAGGCGAATGATTTATCGTAAACCTGACGAGGAACTTAGTAATTTACACAAGTCACTAGTGTCAAAGACCGGTTTATGTTTTCTCTTGTTGCTTTAAGGGCCGCAATTACATTCCCACAAGCAAACGGCATTCTTTTCTGTTCGCAGCCAGTCACTCTTCATTACATACTTTTAGAGTTTTTACACAACTGTTTTGGTTTAAATTGGTTTAAACAACGGAATTTTCAACTTGAATTTTATTCGGGCTGTCATAGACCTCAAACTGGATCACTCGAAGAAACACTCACACGTACATACATCTAAATAAATACACATACGCACACATACACACAGACACACACGTACGCACACACACACACACACACATGCGTGCGTACAAAAACTCTGTGCAGTAAGGATATTATTATATACACCATCAACTAAAACACTTCTTATAACTCCATGTTATATTTTACAATATGCAGCACTTCATCAAATGTCAATAATGAAAACAGTAAAAGAAAGTTGTTTTGTTTCTGTATGAAAACGAACCTATTTTAAGAAAGAAAGACTGCATTCCTTTATAGAAGAGCTTTGAGAGTTTTGTAAACTCGCGTAACTTATACCGTAGTTAGGCCAAAATACCTGCAGCTTTGTTAGAAATATGTAAATGTGTTTGAATTAAAGAATATAAACAGACACTGCTATGCAATCACAAGGTTGCTAGATTTATGTTATTTTACTGCTATACATTACTGAGCGTGTTACCGAAGTGCAGTACGGTAAGGTAAGTAGGCAGGTGGGACGGGGTTGAGTGGTGAGGAAGTTCATGGAGAAAGTTTGTGGAGCGTCCTTCTGGAACCTGCCTGCTTAAAACGACAAGAAGAAGATCTCTCGTTGACATCAAGATGGGTCTGGATTGGTGGGACATGAATAGATATCGCAGGGGCAGCGATCAGAAGCAAAGTTTTTGTGGTAGTGGGTGGGCGTTGAAAAACCTTCTGTCCACGCTGCCCACGGTTTCTGTAGAAATTCTGATCCTCTCCGAACAATTTCCAGTGCGTATCTCACAAGGTAAGTGTCTCTTTCTCCTCTCATTGTTAGAATTAAGATACAGAACTGTTGTTCTCCAAGATACAGCTGCAGTTTGGAACCGCTGTTCAGCGAGTCACATCTCAGCCATTTGATTTGCCGCAATCTCGATAGTAATCTCCTCCTCTGCGCGGTGCTCTTCTTCAACAGATCTCACTGTTTTCCAAGCAAAGTGACTTTCATTATTGGCCAGTCGGGACCAAACCAGCATGGTTACAGGAATTGCAGGAAAATCCCTCGAATAGAAGTCGCGATACAGCCGATAAGATACATGATTCTCCATGTAAAGTGACCTTCATTATTGATGGAACGCAAACAAACTAACCCCTATGCGGGGAGAGGGCTATGTGTAGATTTTCTGGACAATGCCTCTAATTAAAGCCGAGGTACAGCCGACTCCGTCTTCCACGGAAAGTGCCCTTCATTCATGAGAGGAACCAAACTTACAGAGTTTGCAGGGCAAGGGTGAAGAGTGCCACTTGTGGAATTGCAAGAAAATCCCTCGAATGTAAGCCCAGATACAGCAGAGAGGGGGAACCTTGTTCTCCTAACAGAGTGCCCTTCATTATTGATCGATCGGAACTACATGCAATTTGTACGTTATATCGGGGAAGTGCGAAGTGTGGATTTCCAGGAAGATCGCTCTAATGCAAGCCGAGATACAGCCAAAAAAGTATTTTGTTATTCAAGTTCCCTTCATTTTTGATCGATGTGAACGAAACTTTTCAGCTTTTGTAGGGCATGGTAGGAGCAGTGACAGATATGGATTTTCAGGAAAATCCAGTGTATGGAAGCCGAGAAACTATCGAGAAGATACTTTGTTCTGCAAGTAAAGTGCCCTTCATTATTGCCCGATAGATAAGAAAGTTACATTGTCTGAAGATCAAGCGCGGCTACTCCTTTGTCTGGAGTGTAAGGAAAAAATCCCTCTAACGAAACAGACAGGGGAAGGTAGTGCGTTCTTCACGTAAAGTGGCCTTCATTAATGTCCGATTAGAACCAAACATACTACGCTTGTACGGCATGCACGGTGACTGCTATTTGGAGAACGTTTCAGGAAGGTCTCCTTAACGGAAGTTGTAAAAGAGCCGAGAAGTTATTCCTTTCTCCAAGTAATGTGCCCTTTATAATTAATTGGTCGCGAAAGAACTTACGTTTTTGAATCCCATACAAAGAAAGGGCTAGGTGTGGGTTTTCGGGAAAATCCCTCAAATGGGAGTAGAGGGACAGCCGACAAGGTAACTTGTTCTCCAAATAAAGTGCCTTTCATCTTGCAGCGATTGCAACGAAACTTACACCGTACGTAACGAAGGCAAAATGACTGCTATTTGTTTAGTTTAAACAAAATCCCTTTAATACAAGTCGAGATACAGCCGAGAAGGTACTTCGTTCATCAAGTCAAATGTCCTTCATTGTTGATGAATGGCAAAGAGACGCCGTTTGAATCCTATGCGCAGAAAGGACTAGGTGTGGATTTTCGGGAAAACTCCTCGAATTGAAGCCAAGGTACAACCGAGAAGTTACTTTGTCCTTCCAACAAAGCAGCCGTCATTATTCACCAATTTCAAATAAAGTTACAGTATTTCTAGGGCATATGCGTTGACTGCATTTAAATTCGAATACAACCTTGTCTACTGTCAATTCACTCTTCGGTATGGAATATTTCTGGCGTGGCGATTGCTTTCCAGACTTGCACGTAACGAAATGAACTCGAGGAAAACACACACCGCAAATAAATTTTACGCTGCCCTCTTTTTTTTCTTTCATATATGAGATGCTAAGCAATGGAGGCCTTTACTTTAGGCAAATGTAGCACCCACAAATAAATTGAATGTATAGGTTGTCGTTGTTGTCGTCGTTGTTGTTGTTGTTAATTAACATCCTGAGGCTTTTAACACGCTAATGAATTACAAACACTAGCGTCTGAATTTTATATTTGTAGCTTCGTGCATCGTAATTCTGGATTGAACAAATCCAACAAGATGCAACTGTATGCAGATATTTATTTACTGCTAAATTATTCTACATGTTTCGGGCGTCCATCGCGCCCATCATCAGGAGTACATAAAACTGTAGTTGCAGCCTCTGGTTCAGATCATACTGTCTGGGGGGCAAGCTTCTTCAAACGTGATCAAATAAGGACTGGCATCTAACTTCACGCTGCAAGGTATTATAGGCGCTCAGGCTGTTGACAACACCTGCCCCAGGTACCGCAAAAACGAAACAGTCGATCCTTTCCCAGTCATTTGCCTCCATCGATAATGTACGATCGAAATAAGAGACCACACAGTAGCCTGCAATTTGAAGCCAAGAAACGAAACTCAATACTTGCAAACTTCACGAAATATCCATGAAGCTGTGAACCAGACGTTTATTTTTGTTCACTAATTACAAACCAGAAAATACAACGCATAGATGCGTACCTGATCGATGTATTGGAAAGCGGAAACAAATGTGTTGCTACATCCACTTAGGAGCAAATTTTAATACCTCTAAGTCAACAGGCTTTCTCCAGTGTTCGGAAACAAGAGAAACTGTGGACTAGCATGGCGGCCGATAAAAAGAGCAAAAATGATACTTCCTAACCATTTTAGAAACAATATATATATATATATATATATACATACACATATACATATGCATATATAATATATGCAGACCGATATATATATATATATATATACATATAC
>Ga0123354_10009001_pt1 | contig 15251 bp, 10 predicted proteins | sample TergutLab28metaG_2_FD_97872 | JGI IMG/M metagenome (GOLD analysis project Ga0123354, IMG submission 97872) | Labiotermes labralis P4 segment gut microbial communities from Petit-Saut dam, French Guiana - Lab288 P4 | ecosystem: Host-associated > Arthropoda: Insects > Digestive system > Gut ...
AAATATAGGTACTGAATATTTTAAACATGGTATATACTCTCCGTTTTTTTCTCTTCAAAATGCAGTTTGTTTCATAATTCTAACATATTTGGTTCCTGTACTATTCACATTTTATATACAGAATGTGCTAAAAATTAAAAAAATAATTCTGGCGCCAAAAGGTTAATATTTGTTCTTTTCTACAAGTACATGGATTGAATGCACAGCTGGGGAAATAGTGTGACTGAATATTTATTTGCCACACTGTCTGATTATAGTTTTTTGAAATTGGTAGCATGGAAATTTCAGAGTAATTTTTGTGCGTATCAGTCAATTTAAAACTACTGCCTAATGTGAATAGAACCATCATTAGATTTCTCCAGAATTGTAGAAAGTAGTACTGATCCTCACAGAAATCAGAGTCTGTCTGAACACCACAACTATGGGAACAGGGGTGTGACTTACACTAGCTTATTGTGTGTGTGTGTACATGTGCGCGCCCGTGTGCTCACATGCATGTGCACACCTCTGCAGCTTATAGGTGAAATTACACCATTACATCTGTATGATGAACAACAATTATTTCCTTTTCAGGTAATAAACGACTGCTGCCCGTATTTTCGGCAGGTGGCTCTCCACCATCAAAACGAGCAAGGAGGGACACAGGAGATCCTCCCAAAGACAAACCAGCAATACCTGATGGTAACGTTACGTGTTTATATGTCTAGACTGCATATCAGTAATGATCCTTTATTCTTGTGGACAAAACTCTTATCAACCATCTGATGGCAGAAATGCATAGTTATGCAGGACTGTATTTAGGATCACATAAAGTTTCAGCATCCTCATGTGATACGTATTTCAAGAATGTGACACCAGCAGGAATGTGAACATAGCTTGGTGTCGAGTATGAAAGGGATAGAAAGGCAGTCATGTTGTGAAGTATACTGGTAGGCAGAAGAGTGCTTGTATGCACCATATGTTTATGTGGGTTTGAGCAGTGGTTTAGTTTAAGGTTCACCAATGGTCACAGCATCAGTACCTTCTGAATATGCAAGACCTAGTACCCAGTTTTTCCATGATGTTTGTTCATTTTGTAAAACTTACCCTACTTTATTTGGCAGCCATTTCTTCTGTCACTTTAAAATTGCTTTTGTTACCTTGAATAATTAATTATGGGAAGTTGAGCAGTGCAGTTACTGTGCTGGCCATCAAGTGCTAAGAGATGACCCTGAAAGGTGCATATGGTGTTTTATCAAATAGAATTTAATACTTCTCTAGTATTTTGAATTCACTTGTAAATGTTGAGCTGAATAGTGGCTAATTTCATTGATTATTCTCCTCTTGTTTGGGAACATTAATTTTGAAATTGCAGCCATTCACTGTTTCAAGAGGCTGTCCATCTGGCCTTTATTTTTTTTTTAACTCATTTTCGCAACCCATATCAGCTTACCACATACTTCATCTTCATAGTGGCATGTGGTTCCGTTGCTTCCTTTGAAAGAAATGTCAGCTGTGAACTTCATTACTTTTCATGTTAAGAAGCTTACCTTAATTTGTCCATATACCACCAACCCCACTAGACAAAGATGATTATGTTGTTAACCTTTTGAGGCCACAGTTATATGCCCAGTGTACTCTGCAAAGATCCAATATTTAACCCTTTGAAGCTGGAATTAAATCCCCCCCACCCCCCGCCACTTTAGTGGCCATTTGGCTATTTAAAGGGCTCATTGTGCGACATATATATGTCGTTTGGCGGCTAAGGGTTAAATGGCCACCCATTACTTTGAATGTTCTTGGTTGACACCTTTAATAAATATTTGGTTTTGTTAGCATCACACTGTGTACCAGCTACCTTCAACTTCTAGTGCCAAGGGTTTAAAAGATGTACATTATATTAGGAGGTGTTGCAGGCTACACTGAAACTGGCCAGTGGATTAACTTGGCATTTCCCTAGTTTCCTGGGCAGTGCATTAAATATTTCAGTTCTCCATCCAGGGTTTGTGCTGTACAAAGGAGGACTTTTGGACGTGGAGAAGCTGATGGGTCAGCTGAAACGAAGTGAGAAGGCTCGGACTGACACGGAACAGAAGATGCTGGTTTTAAAGGAGGAGTTAAGTGGACTGAAGGAGACTGCAACCAAGTCTGCTAATACAGTGAAAGACTTGTCTGCGCAACTTCACGATTACAAGGGAAAGTTACAAGCTACTGATCAGACTCTTGCTGAAATTAAGGTGTGTTTTGTAGTAGGCAGATGCTCAGAAACAAACTTCTAGGACCCTTGCATATGATAATAACAGTTTACTCTTACCTTGTACAGTGGTGAAGTATACACAAATCTGATGTTGCTGATTGGTTTTGCCTCATCTAAATGCAAAAATGATTGTCAGGAAATTTACACGTGTCACATGCCGTTTTTTTTAAGTCATGCATGTGTGCCAAAAATGAACGTTAATAGGTATTGTAGACTGTTCATATATTTGTGTTGTTTACAGATGAATGCTGAGACCTACTTTATTACATTGCGTGAAATTCAGGAGAAGATTGCACCTGTGTTGAACCCAGGAGATCTTCAGTTATGTCAGGTGAAAGAAGAAATGTCCGATGTCGTGGTGAGGCATGAAAGCCAACATGAGAGTCGGTGGGGTGATAAGGTGGACCAGCAGAATGAGAAGAATGTAGAAATGAAAAGTGAAACAGAAAAGGAGTGTAATTGAACTGCATGTGAATGAGTGACCATGTTGTTCTCTTTCTTCAGGATTCTCGATAAAAGATCTGGAGAACTTGCCCTTGTTTGTTTTATGTTGTTTTTATTTATACCAGTAAGAGGCACAGTATTTTTTAACATAAAATAGACGGTATTACAAATGAATCTAAAACTTTGTAAGGTGTACTGTGAGTAAACTAAAGAAAGCACTAAAATTATGGTGACATTCTCAATCAGACATAATATCTTTGGTATACAAGAATGTAAAATTATTCATTACAATTACTCATAACCGTGCATATTTCAGCAGAATTCTAAAATCTTCAGGAACGTAAAAAATGGATAACATATATTAAAATTTTTTCATTTAAAATTACAGAGCATCTCACCAAACTTTGCTTTGAGCATAGGAAAGTACAACCTCAATAATGCAATGATAGTCTTTTTTTACCAACTTGATGCACATATTCTTTATTGCAATACAGTGATACCTCGGCTAACGAAGATAATTTGTTCTGGAATCACATTCGTTAGCCGAAGCAGCTTATGTTATCAGGCGTCTCACTTCTCACTGTCTCGAACGTAAACAACCCAGTCGGGTTGGTGGGTCTCCCCTATGTGATGTGGTCAGCTCATTTTTTTGTCACACACATACGGACGGAAAAGATAAGCTCCTGGAATGGCCCGACCGTTCATGTTTGCTGATTTATGTTAGCGCGCGCATCCACTAAAACATTCATTAGCCGAATCCATATTTGTTAACCAAGTCTGAAAAACAGTGAAAAAAATCTTCGTTAGCTGAAAAATTCGTTAGCAGGGTCACTTGTTAGCCGAGGTATCACTGTACATTTATTACATTCCTCTACGTGTTTCAAGCACTATTGTGCTCGAAACATGTAGAGGAATGTAATAAATGTATTAAAATAAAGAATTTGTGCATCAAGTTGGTAAAAAAAGACTATCATTATATTAAGATGCACGGTCAACAAAACGTAAAAACTCAGTAATGCAAGTTGATTCATTCACTATGTCACCTTAACTTGCATGGCTACAGGCACCCAGTTATGCCATGACTTGTAGACAGGAGGTTGTTAACGCATTTGAAAAATGTATTGTCCTGAACAAAGAGTTTTCATTTGCAATACCTTTGTAAAATGAGTGGCATGAAAATTTTGTGAAAAGATCTGTAAAGAAAAATATTGTATAATATAACAGTACACAGAATTGTGGAGAATAGTGAGTCACAGATTAATTGCTGAGCAAAAATAAAATTAAAATAACTTGCAGGTTTCTCAGATGAGACGTCATGTGCATAAAGTAGGAACATAAATGTCCAAAATAACATGTTGGTGTTACAAAAATCCCTGTGCATTGCATATAGTTCCCTGTATATCTCCTTAAAATGCTGAGTTTGCACAAAACCAAAGGGCCCATGTTTTTTGAAGAAACATATTCCAACCATTACGTTAATCCTGAAGGCATTTTTCAGGGAATTAACAGAAGAGCAATGTAGGACAAACATCTTATTTGCAAGAACTGCAGGACGGTTTAAAAGGGAAATTGCTAACTTTTAAAGACGAGCTGTGCTGTATGTCAAGAAATATTTTTGGAAGCCTGCCTAGAAACTGGAGGTCAGGACTTTGAGAAGTTCTGTGAAGTGACTGTGGAGAGAAACACTGTGCATTCCTGGTGGATGCAGGCTTCATATACAGTTACACTCCTTTGATGGCTGTCATGCTGAAGAAAATTAAAAAAAAAATTTTTTTAAATTTATTTATTTACTGCAATTGGGTTGTTACCCGGTGGCAGTGGTTAATTTACATGTAAACAAAACATGAAATTGGTCACTACTAGATTTAAGTCTGGAGGGCTACATGAGAAGCATGTAGTGGCAACTTGGAATCTTGGGAACCATCTCAGCATTTGCTTATAGACACAGGGAAACCAAGAAAAACTTGTGTCAAGATGGCTGGTCGCAGGACCTTCTGAGTACTGACTTCTAGCCAGACGTCCGGCATCTAAAGTACAAAAAAAAACAGCAATGCACACACAGTACAACAAATACACATAAGATGACAACAATACACACAAGACAACTACAACAATACACACAGCCAACCAACAACAATTACACACACGACAACTTAAAACTAGCAACAATGCATGCGAGACAAATTAGAATACAACATGTACAGAAGGTAAAAACACCCAAGTAAGAGAGCACTGTAATTGTTTAATGAGGTTCTCTGTACAAGTGACAAGAATATATAGTGTAATCAGACGGCTTTTGCACTGACCACAAGATAACGCTACAGCTGCTAGCGTGAACGTTCACCATGAAGTGTAGAGTCTGCTGAGCCATTTCATACGTGGTAGGGCTGTAGTACTTGTGATTGTTGAGTAATGTCTTACCAAGCACAAATGTGTGTTGTTCCATTGTCAATTTTGTGTATTTAGAAGACAGCAGACTGGAAGAACATTTGTGCATCAAATTTCGCATTAAATTGGGAAAAATGCTGTGGAAACTTGAGCATGCTGAAAGTACTTTTGGAAAACGTGGTGGGAAGAAAACGAGTTTTTCTAAGTTTGAGAGTGGTGTGGCCTCTGTTGAAGATGATGAATGCTCAGATTGTCCAGCAGTGAACAAAATGGTTGAAAAGTGTGGATTGTACAAAGGAACTTGTTCTTGAAAACAGAAGAACCACTGTCTTTGAAGTTGCAAACATATTGAGGATTTCGTTTCGATCAGTTCAGTGCATTTGGAAGACAGTTCAAATGTGCTTTGAATTATTGCCAAATTTGTGCTCACATAGCTTTCTCCATGCATGAATTTGTGGCCAAAATCACGATTGTTCACTAGATTTCACATTGTGTGATTTCACTGTATTGAAACTCAAGGTGACAGCAACGGGAAATGGATTTAATATCACCATGATGCAAGCAAAACTGGAGGATGCAACAGGACACAAAATTTGCTTATCCAAGTGGAACAGTGGATGAACTTACTGGCAACAACAGGTGGGACAGCAATGGTTATTGGGTAATTGTTAATCATTCTTTATTCACTGACCTAGGCACAAGAAAATTGGAGTAAAGAAGCATTTGTGTCAGAGAAATCGGGATGTCTGGGAAATTCCTCTTTCATATAGAATTCATTAGGTTCTGTATCTCCAAATGTAGTATTTTACATTGTGTTTTGAATTGGTTCTGATGGAATTTGATTGTTACGGGTTATGTTTTTTGAACTTCTCATAACCAGGCTAAACCTCAAAGCCAGGCACAAGGCTGAAGTGCTAGTGTCTTTGAATGCCTGCTCTAGTTTAGCACAATTGCTGTTTATGTCCTCACTCTTAACCGCAGTTGGGTTATGCACATTTAAAACAATGATATTACACCACAAACCTCTTTCTGTTTTATACAACTATATGTCACAAACTGTACTTCCCTGCTGATATTCTGCTGTAAACAAAAATGCTGTTCCAAAAAGTTGACACTTGTTTCCAGTACCATATACAAGCATAATCTGGTTCTTCAGTACCACTCTTGTTCCAGATTCCTGTTACATTAAGTTATACTTTGATCATTCTGTTCTAAAAGTTTTCAATGAATCAAGTTTTAGATACCCTTGACATCTGCTTTGTCATGTCTGTTGTCTTTATATTGGTCCTTACAAAGAATATGGCTAAGTCCAAGGCCCTGAGTAGCATTTTCTAATATGGTGACCGTTTTATAGCAAGCAGTTGTTGGGCCTTCACCCACTATCCCAAGCAGGACCACCCTGTGTTTGCTGTCCTCGACTGTATTCAATCAGTAGCAGTCATCTTGGCTGTCTCCTCCGCCTCGCAAACTGCTAACATGCCATGTCATGTGTGAGGGTCCCAATTAACATGATAGTGCTCGAAATTCCAATTAAAAACCCCACCACGGGGTGTTCTGCTTTTATGCTACACGTAGCGCTTTCTTCTACGCGTAGCTAATAAAATCCCGACGAAAGAATTGCCCTACTTTTAAGGTCCAGCAGCACAGATATCAAATCCACGGATTACAGCCAACCACCGTTGAATAATCTGTGTAATGTAAGTGTGAGACAGTAATGGCATGGCAGCGAGAGTGTGTGTGTGTATCTTGTTTTCTGCTAGTTATTAGGCGGTTTGTCATGTACTAAATGGTAGTGCTGCTTATATAAGTGACAGAGGAAATCAATTTCATGACCCTTTGCAACTAAGCTATGCATACCGCATCGGATGTTTGTGTGCCTCGTCAGTATTATATGAAACGAAAAGGTAACGACAGTTCAGATAATTACGTAGATTTATTTCCCAATTAGTGTGCAAGAAACGGAGTACACAAAAGCATTTTATATTGAGGGTCCGAGTTCGTTTCTAGAAGTTGAAAAGTAACTTCGGACGGTGTTGTATCCCTGAATGGAATATACATGTCCTAAATTACAGATTGCCTTTTTATGGAATCTTATTTGACGGATTTATGTTCTGTTGTGAATTGTCACTTTTGTTTCCGTACGCACATTAAGGAGTGCTGTCAAATGGTAATCTACTGAATCGTTTAAACACACTGTTACTGAAGAAAATAAGTAACTCTTTATGTTTTTAAAACGAAATTAATGATCGCAGCTTCCATATGGATGGTCAGAAACAAACTTTCTTCGAAAATGTGATATCTTACAGTTAGAAGTAAATGTGCTTGTGAAGTACTTTGCTGAATGCCGAAAAGTACATGTACGCAGTAACTGGTAAGGTTTGTTTTTGCGGTAAATGATTTGTGCCCACCCAAAGTTTTTATGTAAACATAACCTTTACTCAGCTAAAAGTAATAGTGCTAGTGTAGGGCACACAAAAGCTGTTTGGCAAATCTGGTGACTGTTTCCATGCTGCACAAATACAGATTTTTCTACATACATTGTATTTTGAAATTTTTATGAAGTTGGTGTGTGTGTGTTATATTTTTAATATTATTATTAGAGCCATTCACTTCCCCTGTCATTTTTAGTTTTCATGCATATCACAGCAGCTTATCTGTCACAGTCCCCACCACTGTGTTGTGTGGCATTGTTTTGAACCACTGAATCAGTGATACGTGGATGTCTCAGTCAGGGTGTGTTCTTGGACTTTGCTGACCTATTTCAACAAGTTAGGCCTATGTATGTTAGGAGGAGCAGGACTGGTGTAGTCAGTATAGTGACTAGGCTATGGGCTGGACTGTCTTTGCTTCCAATCCCACTATTGGAGATTTTCTCATCTCCAAAATATCAAGAGAGGCTGTGGGACTAACTCAGCCCCCTATTCAATGGGCACTGAGCGTCTTCCACGGTAAAGCTCGAAGTTAGCCATGCACCTCTTTCTATTGCAGATGTTAAGAATTAGTGGAGCTGTACCTTTACTCCCCCTGTATGCCTCCCTGGCATGGGCAGGGTGAACTTTACATGTTTGCTAGATCTTTAGTAAAGAGCATTAGTAATGTTGGTGCAGTTCAGGGATGTCAGCAGTTTAGAATTGTCATGCATGCTGTTACTGATCCATCCATCAGACAGCTGACTGTGGTTTGCAGTGTCATTGCTGTGAGATTTTAAGACACTTCCAACACCTCTGTGAAACAAATGATAGTTGTGAGTGGGACAGTATTTAGATAGGGAATGTGGCATTGCTGAGTTCAGTGTCCTTTCCCTCCTAAAATATGTGAGAGAACATGAAAACATGGTTTTCTTTTCTGACAAGATACAGGACTGATTATAAGGAATGACTTTGTGATGATGGATCCAGTATTTACATTGACAGCATAGGTATTCATGAATTTATATAATACAGTTCTGTTTTGTGTGGTGAGTTTTGGAAGTACCTTACCTCATGAAATGATACGAATATCTGAAGAACAGTATTCGGTGGCTGCAGGACAGAGCATTAATATTTCAAGTAGCAAACTGTTTTTTGAGGCAAGTTGGTATTCTGGAGACAAGTAGGTCATGTTTAGTGCCAAATACGATGACATTATTTTGTCTGACAAATATCATTTGTCACAGATTGTTTCTCATATAAGATGTAACACACTCATACTTTTCCCACACACATTGGAATAGTGGCAAGAACTGACAGTATTGCAATATTGATGAGATAAAGTAATTACTGTGCATATATTTTTGGGCCAGGTAGCTCAGTCAGTATAATGACTGACTACGGGCTCGACAGTCCAGGATCAAATCCTGGTGGGGACGCAATTTTCCATCTGTCCAGACCGGCCCTGGGGCCAACCCAGTCTCCTGTAAAATGGGTACCAGGTCTTTCCTGGGGGTAAAGTGCTGCTGACCGCTCACCCCCTTCTAGTGCCGCGGTCATGGAAGAGTAGAGCTACACCTCTTCCCACCCTCTGAGTCACACCGGGCCTGTAACGGGGTCACTTTACCTCTACCTTTTACTGTGCATATTTTAATCTGATTTTTTGAGTTGTGATAATGTTTGCATTGCACATAATAACTGATGTATTTTATTTTTACAGTATATTATTATTTGTGCCAAGCCAAAGCATCTGAACAAGTGAATACTGTCTTTTGCTATTAGTGAGTATTTATGCCATAAAGTGTCTTTTTTTCCAAATGGACTGATGCATGCAGCTGGGTGGTTGTTGGGAACTTCATAATTTTTGTGTATGTGTGTTTAAGGTACTGGAGGTCTGATAATCAGTGACTGTTTTGATACTGCAGGAAATACTGTGCAATAATTTAATATTTCTTTGCAAAGCTATCCACTTTGGTGCATCAAGGGATTTCGGTGCCTACTGAAATTTTCTTTATGGAATCTTTATTCTTCCAGGGTCTAGTTTCTATGCACTTTTGCCTTCTGACATTAATCTTATTTTTTATCCAGTTCAGTGATTTTTATTATACAAATGAGGCCATAGAATAACAGTGGCCATTCTTAGTACAGGGCATAGAAGCTAGTAAGGTATATGACTTGTATTTAACTTGTTTCCTGAGTATACTCTGGACACTGCATTGGTAATGTGTGTGTGCTGCCACCTGTCCTACTGGATGGTTTGCTTGTGCAATGACTTCTGGGTTTCTGTAGTGCTGAAAGAGACAGGGTGGGTTGATTAAGAAGAGATTTTGAGTGAAGCATTAGTGAAAATCTATAGGTTTGGACATGTAAGACTTCATCCAACCAGGCTGGTCACTAGCTGCATGCCGCTGGGAACGGAGGTGTAATCTGAAAGATGATCATTTAGGGGAATGGTAATTAGTGAAGCATGCTCATGAAAAATGTCAACACAGAGGTTACAATGAAGTTAAGGTCTTTCATTTCGGAAATCCAAGGAATCAGCCCATGTCATGTGTGTGGCAAATGCAGTAAGCCAACCTAGTTCAGAAATCTTGCCCATTAGGATTCCCCTCATCACTAAGGAATTTAGTTGGTGATAAGGAAGGCCAGCAGGCTCTGGAGAGCTTCCATTTGCTTACATACCTTAACTTGCATTGAGATACCAGTGTTCTCTAGTAGATGGTGCTAGCAATAGTCATGTGATGCACGGTGCGTTAATTTCATGTTTTTTGTCCAAATCTTTGTTGTGTTGTCAGTTTTGATTGCTTTATTAATTGTAACTTTGTTTCATGTTGTAGTTTTAGGCCTTCATGGCCACTTCCACAATTTTTATTGTAAAAGAATTCCATTGTCTTCTGTTTCCCAGACCTGATCTTAGATGAATATATGGCAGCAGCTGAACTGGCATAAATTGCAAAGACTTGAGAACTGGTTGGGCTGATGGGCCAACTGATTAGATAGCTTCTCACTTTTATGCTTCTGAAATGTGTCTGAAATATTTACTTTTTGTGTTTTTTGGAAGTCTGCAAGATACTGAACAAAAACTAACATCTAGGTAGTCCTACGTTACAGAAATGGTAAGCATGTATAATGCAGTTTGGAAGTTTTAATTCTCTGCACATTTTTGGCATCCATTCATCTTGGGTATAATGTGTGAGAATCATACCCTCGCATTGTTAACTTATTTGGCCAAGTCACCTGCAGTTCCCACCAGAAGATGAAACAAGAGTGCTGACCTCTGTGCTGCTTTGTGTATTTCAATTATAGTATATGTGACAATTTGTGACTTTGTTGAGTCACTGACACAAAGATTGATTGTTTCAGGATGATGAAATACTGCCTCAAATCTTCCCTCTTTACACATTAGTTTTCCTTACATTGCTGCAGCACCGTTATTGTAATGATCGCACTGGCTAGTCACTTTCCATCAGATCGTATATTGCTATACATTAAGCCAACATTCCAGCAGTTTTTCACATTGCTTACTGGAGATATTGTGTGGTCCGTGTGACTCGTGCAGTTGGTGAGCCTACTGCAATCACACAAAATGGCCTGAGTGTACTGATATGTGAGGCTGTTAAAAAAAAATTCCAGTGTATAACCTGTTCATATCCACGGATTATGTGTTTGTTGTTTCAGCCCACAACAGTTGTTTAACACAGGTCATTTATGGGCTCATGTATGTCATGTAAAGCTGGGAAGGAAGCACATGAGTATACCACAGCACCAGCAGCCCGTCCAAAGCAGCGCACTCGCTTCTATCACAGCATGGAGAATGGGCCATTCCATACTATTACACGGGTAAGCCACCCATTCATAATATTCTGTTCTTTATTTTACAGTGTTGTATCAAATGTCAGGGGATCTATGATAATGTAGTTGGTGTGGTGACCAGGCTGATGGCTGGACAGACAAGGAAATGCGATTTGATTCATGGCCATTGTTTTCCTTCTGAAGGATCCAGATTGGTTCTTAGGCCCATACAACCACATATTCAATGGGGAATGAGGACTCCTTCCGAAGGCATAAATTAGCTGGTGCATGAAACTGACACTTCACCTATTACTGAGAGCTGAGGTTAAGAGTGGGTGCTCTTTGTACAACTTAATGGTGGGACCTCTGAGAAATATTGAAAAACAATGCAGTGGTACAAGATTTTCAGTTGTGACAGCAGTTTTGCTGAAGAGGCAAGTTTCCTTGGATATGACGCTGCGTTACGTGAGTGGTGCCACATGTTTCAAAACATATGCCTTTATTGTCAGGGCCAAGCAGACATTGAAGAGGAGCTGTGCTGGAAGATAGGGTGTATTCGATTGGTGATAGGGTTAACAAATGGCCAAGGAGGATGGCAGACTATTGTGGGTGGTAATGGGAGGGGCTTTGGTGTAGTAGCAGGGAGGTTTGGAGTGAAGGTTAATAAGGTATGGAATGAAATAAACTGAAGATGTATAATTGAAGTAAAATAGGAAAAATGAAATCAGTAATATTGACTGTATAGGAATACATTTCAATAATTTAACTTTACTACTCTCATTACCCATATGTATATATAATATGCCCTGTCAGCCTGTATGCTGTTCTGCTTGGGCCACTTAACTCTGGAGATGGAGCGTTACAATCCTCAGAATACTTAAATCTTCAATCCACTTTTGCCTAGCGCTTAAACATGTAAGAATCGGGTTTCTGACTGCTAATCATCTGGTAGTTATCTGTGCTCATGCATCACTTGCTCTGAGCGTGTGTGAAAGATGTTACAAACCATCGTACTTGTAAAAACATTGAGCCTTAGTTGTGTGTTGGTCCCAAAGGTGATACTCACACTAGAGAATTTAATTTTTGTAATGACCTGGCACAGTGATGTTAAATGAATTTTCATTATCTCCTTGTACTGCACACACAGTTCCTCATGTACTTTGTACTTCTTGGGCAAAGTACTCTTATGTAATGTTATTTATAAAATAATGTTGCATGTACCGAAGATATCCTAACTTACGGAAATGTGTACGGACAAGGAAACAGAGGCAGTTGTTAGCCTACAGAGATTTTCCAGTATTCCTAATTGCCGGACAAATTTCCCATGATATTTCGACGAGTATTTGGAATTTTTCACGGTACTTTAAAATTCGTACGTATTCTACAGTTTCTTGTGGAACCTGCATCGATGTTGTGCAGAACACTGGTCACAAAACCCTAGTCTAACCACCTGTAACACTTGTAACACAAGGGGATGATATGAAACTGTATTTGTTAGAGGAGGTGTACAATATATTTGGAAAACTGTTCTGTCTTCGGAGCTGCCTTATAAATCAGTAGGTAAAGGTAAAGTTCTTTCCGCCGTGTGAGGGCATATGGGGGAGAGGAGGTACAGCTTAAGTCATTCTGAGCCTCAGCCCTAGATCGAGGTGAGTGTTTAACCTCACTTCCAGGACGGTTGACCTCCAGGAAAGAACCCCACTACCCATTGAATGCAAGGGTGGCTGGGACCCATAACCAGGGTAGGCGTTTTGGAGAAGAAGGAGACTTCTTGCCCCTACCGGGATTCGGATCTTGGACCGTCCAGCGCTTAGCTTAGTCGCTTTTTATAAACGCTCGTCACATAAAGGCCGGTCGGATTGTGTATGTATCGGTCATTCATGTGAGAGCCTGTTAAACTCATGCCCCTTCCAGGCACTCCCAGCAGTCTGTTACCGCCCCCACCCGTCGGTGTGTTTTGGTGGACTTTATTGATCTGCCATATTAGTTACAACAAAAACCACGGAGAGAAATGGCGGCTCTGTCATCGCTCTGCAAACTAGATCACGTGGTGTGCTTTCAGCTCCTCCCATTTGTTTGCCCAGTCTTTGGTTTGAATTTGATACGAATCACTTCCATTTCAACGTGATAGCGCTGTGAGGCAAAATCCCATCCCCACAGAACTCTGATTCAATTATCGAAGTCGTATTTTGACACTACAGTTTTAGCTTTTTAATTTTATGAATTGTGTATTTACTGAGATTTAGTACCCTTCACATTCCCGCGCTTAGGGATGCAGGCATTTCTGTACTGACCCTCATTTTTTTTATCAGATACGTCAGGCGCCGGTCCATGATGGCGTCATTGCGTCATCGTGGCGCCGTGACCTCAGATTGTCCTAAGTGGCTAAGGGGGTGAAAGGGGTTGTGTTAGTTCAGCAGGGTGAAATATCTTGTTTTCCAGCGATTCTGCTGGTCCAGTTGTTGGTGACAGTATGTGTAGAATTAGTATATAGATATCAGTTTTGACAGTGATCATTCGAATTTGTTAATTGGCGCTGCGCGGATTGGTATGAGGGAAATCTGTGTATCTCTGCTACCGGACGTAAGACGTCATGTCATGAAAATGTGGTTATTGGATGTAATTGATTCTCGAAGTTAACTGAACATTCCTTCTCATCGGCTTCCATTTTATATCCTGCTTGTTTATTCTCTTCGTGTAATGGATGTCTCCGATGATCACAGTGCTACGGTAGGATGGAAGTTGTAATACTGTTAATATTGTTACATGTTAGGAGGACGAGAAACATTTTCCTTCGGGATTCTCTTTTTCTGTCTGTGTGTGTTTTAACACTTTTAAGCTCGTACATTAAAATAGTTTTCAGTGTTTAATTCTGTTGACCGGGACTCAAATTAGAACTGTTAATTAGTCATCCCTTCTTTGTTTTATCACGTCTAATATTGTCAGTACCGATCCCAGTGGCCGCGCGGTCTAAGACGTGGGTCTGCAGCCGTTTGCTTGTTGGAGACTGCAGATTCGAAGCCCGCCGGAGAAATGAATGTCTCTTGGCGAGTGTTGTGTGTTGTCAGGTAGAGGTCTCTTTGCCGGGCTGATCACTTGCCCAGAGGATTCCTACCGAGCGTGGTGTGTCTGAGTGTGATCGTGGAGCCTGGACAGTGAGGAGGCCCTGGCCTACTAGGAACTGTTGAGCCAAGAATAAAAACTCTACGCTTATATACAGAATTTAATACGCTCAGAGACGCAGTATTTAGCGACGCAATTTCAGCACGTGGACTCAAATTGTAACACTGTTTACCAAGTTTCGGAGAACACTGGCCTAACTAGGCGCGTTATGCGAAGACGGCACAACTGTCTCTTTTAGTTAGTAAGCAGTGTGCAGCAGCACCATAAAATGAGACATTTGTTTAATTGAAACATACGTAAAACTTATGTGCGAACAGCTAAACTAGGAAGTACGCAACCTTTTGTACAGTGAACTCAGTTACCGGAACATAGGGCCCCTGAAGCATATTTGAACTTGTACGGGTGTTGCCACTGGAGGTCAAAACACCCAGAAATTAAAATTTACATTCTGGGTGCACATGTACCACAGAACTGCAGGGTCTCGGATCCACAGTTGATATTTTTTACAGCTGTTTCGCGAGCTTATCAAAATGAAAAGCATGCTCATCGTATTGGCAAGGTATTTGTTTAACCGTTTGTTACTGACCGAACGATAGAGAACAGTAGGACTTCTTTCATTAACCTTTTGACGCCTAATGTCAACTATAGTGGTCGTACCGCACCGCTAACCTCTAAATTTGCATTTCATATATTTATTCAACAAATATAGGTACTGAATCTCCTCACCCAATATCGTACGGGTGATAAAATCGAGAAGAATGAGATGGGCAGGGCATGTGGTGCGTATGGGGGAGGAGAGGGGGGCGTATAGGGTCTTGGTGGGGAAACCGGAGGGAAAGAGACCACTGGGGAGACCTAGG
>Ga0123354_10009002_pt1 | contig 15249 bp, 11 predicted proteins | sample TergutLab28metaG_2_FD_97872 | JGI IMG/M metagenome (GOLD analysis project Ga0123354, IMG submission 97872) | Labiotermes labralis P4 segment gut microbial communities from Petit-Saut dam, French Guiana - Lab288 P4 | ecosystem: Host-associated > Arthropoda: Insects > Digestive system > Gut ...
AACCACACACTCTGTCAACATCACTTACCACATATATTCACAGGTAGCTGCCCCACAATACTGAAGACCCCTCCTAAGAGAAGGAGACAATAATAGATCTTAAGCCATACCCATCCACCTGAGTGATCCTGGCCATACCGCACGACCACGCAGATAAGAATACAGGAAACAATAGCCCACCTAGACAAGGAACTATTCAAGAAGTAAAATTATTACATAGCTACTATACTACGCACTTATAACAGATGTAATTTATTGTATATTTTTCAAAAACCATGAAGTTTGCAATTGATGAAACATCTTAGTATGAAGGTTTTACTGCCTAATTTGCATGTTAGAATTATAAGATGTTCACAAGTGATGTAACTCCTTAACAATTTTATTTAATCGCATGATAGGATCATAAGATGAATACCTATGCATTCACATGATGAAGTACGCATCAATATAAATGTTGGCAACTTTTATACTAATCCCACGATTTATGATGTAAGACGAGATCTCATCCCCCGTCCAAAATTACCACATATACTGTATAGTCACTTAATAAGTTCTTTGGACAACCTGATGATGGCCTACTTACAGGGCCGAAACATGTAGTTGTATGTTATATATCGCTACTAAATGTAATATTGTTGTGTTCATGACTGTATGTATATATAAATACATACACATTACAGCTTTGTATTATTGACTGTTACAAACTTTGCATTGCCTTTAATGTTATCTCTTTCAAAATGCAATATGTATATACAGATACAGTGAAACCTCATTAATTCAGAACAATTGCTGAAATTAAACCTGAACTAGTGTGACAGATTGTAAAATCTTTTCAAGAAATGCAGTTTATTTTAATTTAACAATAACAAAACAAGAAACTGGTTTTGACGTGTGGAAAGAAGGAAATAAAACCACAATTGTCACATATTACATTTTAGAAATAGGTCACTCAATTTACATAAGGGAGAAATAAATTTTACACATTTTTTCCAATTTTAATTCATTTTTCACCATGTATGTTGTAAAATATGAAACCATCAAACCATTATTATTTACATTACAAACCTCCCTGATGATGGTTTGTCATGACCAAACATGTAGGAGTTAAAAATAAATAAGTGATATACAGAATTTATCTGTGTTTTGATGGTTTTATGAATATACAACATTCCTTGCAATGTCTGAAAAATCTGAATTGATGTGGGTTTTACAATATGTCTGACTGTATATGTTATATCTAAATATATTTATTACATACACATTTTTATTTCTCCTCTTTAAATCAGACAATTGCATGAACATAATTATTTTCAGAATCCACAGTTTTCATATCAAAGTGCAGAGTATCCAACATTCTTAAGTTGTGATCTTAGTAAGGGTAATCTTGATAACATACATTTCAGTAAATACAGTTAGTAACACATCGGGATACCATACCAAGGCAGAAATATAATTTCCTGTCTTTATAACAAAAACACTAATTTTCCAGTCTCCCATCACATCCACATTGGAAAGTAAAACTACTATTGCCAATCTAATTGCTGTCATTCAATCCACTTGGATAGCTTCAATGAGGTCTGAATTACCATAGCAGTCTTATTTCAATTTTTGGTTAGGCAGTGCTTCTCTGACATAATGCAGATGATTTATAAATTATTCTTCTATATTAATTGGATAATTATTGCAAAACAAGTACTAGTATACACTTCAGTAACTTGTTTTGTTACAGTGAAAACTTACATTCAGTGTAATTCTGTTTCTTGCTAAAGTTGCTGGAACAATTGACATTGCTTCAGAATATGTAATTGAGATTAATAATCTAATCAATTATTTGCTTCATGTTACAGAGTAGGGTGGCGTTTGTACAAGCTAATACAAAGTGCCTGCATTTTAACTCATTAGTAGGCTGCACTGTGAAGCCAAATCTAACATTCAATTAAAATTTAACCGAAAATATCGCAACAACACATGAACAATGTAGATTTATAGAAAACTTTCAGACAAAACATAGAGGAAAAAAATCCCCTATAAAAAGTTAATAACCTTCAAGCAGGGTGACCAGATTCAAATCGTGGGACATTCCAGCAATGTCTGCGGTACTCTGGTGGACTGGGGAGGTTATGCCAGTAATGTGCAGTACAAGGTTTTGTCTTTGTAGTGGTTTTAGTTTGCATATGAAAATTAATATTGCAAATATGTACTATTTAAGAGGTCTTTCATGTCAAATTTTAAAATGCAATAATAAGGAAATTTTTAAAAGAACAAAAAGATTTTTATTTGATCAAGAAAATACAGGCAATTAAAACTGGTACACACATAAAAGTGTCATGTATTGTTGCAAATTTTAATAACTAAAAATCAACATTTTCATTTTATTAGTTTTGGTTCATTATTTAAATTTTAAAACATATTTTTTGACTTTCCTTTTTTCAAGGATCTCATTGTCCTTAAAAACACACTGTAAAATCATTACAAGTTTATTTTTAATTCATGTTTACAGCAATTTGATGTGTTGTTAAGTTTGCACTGCTGTTATTGCATTAAATTTCACCAGTAGCAATTCACAAGTGAGAAAACTCACACCACATAAACACTGCACCCAGGAATAGATAGTACAAAGTAACTGTGCAACATTTGGGAAGTACAATATCTGCTGCCAAACTATCTGACACCATCTGTCACTACTGAAAAGTTTGCTTGGCTTCATTGTTCGGAAACATTGCAAGTGCAGGCTTTATTATGCCAAACACTTTTCTATTTATCCCAGTTGACAGACATTCCAAGTTCAAAACTACAACAGTTGTTTGAAGTAAGAATATGGTGGTTCATTTTTCACATAGTTCCTAATGTGCAGATTGTGGTGCAGTGTACCTTGAGGTTGGAGATTCCTGCCATTTAGGTTTTATAAAGAAAGAGTTCATTTGGCTGATAGCTCAACATATCAAGCCAGTTTCGGGACAGGGAATTTTAAGTGCATTTTCGGGTTTGTCCCTTGAAAATCAGGACAGGTGGTCACCCCACCTTCAAGTGCCCCCTCTGTCTGAAAAAAATGGTGCACACAAACAAATGGAATGGGCAGAAAACCTAATACAAAAGAGATGTAAAAAAGCACAAGTCCCATATTGAATCATGCATTACAAGACTGTCAAATGCAGCATTATAGTGTACACATTAATGAAAGGGGCACATGAGGAGATTAAAAGAAAAAAGTAAAATGAACAATTTCTGCAATACAAGGTCCAATTTGGATATTGCCCCATTTGAAGATTCATTCTTAACATGATGTCTGAGCAAAGATTCCTTGTAGGGGAATTATCACTTTCCCATGTTGTTGTGGTTTAAGGTTGCCTACCTATCCCCAATCTTTGTGTACACCACTTTTTGTACTTTCTGTATGCAACAACTTCTATTTTATACCCAATTCATACTTCAAATATTCAAATGTTTTTATAATGACACCTGCATATAAGAATACATGAAGACTATTCAAGGTTCAGACAATCAGACTGGCATAACACGCAATCAGTAAAATAAGTAGTTAAGTTTTACCTTTTAAGTCAATGCTTAAGGTTTTGTGAAGTCAAATTATATAGTCATGTATCACCATACACTGTAAACCCTACTGTCACTGGAGAACAGTAGTGTTACCGTATTATGTGACGAAATAATAAACATTTGATTATGTAAAGCATGCTCGATAACTCATCTTTTCATACCACTCTGCAGATAACAATTCATCTTAATGAGCAAATATTTTACACTTACTTGTATTACTCTTGTCTTTACAAATTTATTACCTCTTTAAATTGTTACAGTTTATTCAGTAACAAGGATAGACAAAAAAAAAAAAAGACTTGGGATTCAAAGACAGCAATTGATGCTGGTATTTTTTGGCACAATCACATTAAAAATAAGCAGAAACAACTGTGTTGCAAAATGTCAACAGCTATATGGTAATGTGGGAAGTTCACAGCAAGAACTTACGAACATCGAACTGAAATGTCAAATGGTACAAAAGATTAGTCTTCTAAGATTTCATGCTGTGTTGATAAGCAAACAGTAACTGAAGTTTCAATGGATCCTAATACCTTCATCTTCAGGGTCCAGCAGCCCAGAAAGACTGCTAGACCGTGAATATGGAAGAACCACAATACTTTGAAATGCAGGAAAATGTGTACTAATCAACATGGTGTAACTTCCCAGAGGATTCAAATCTTCATCACCACTGCTGTGAGAACTTGAAATTTTAAATAGTTAATTCTTTTCATATCTTTCATACTCGAGTGAAAAACAAGAACTCTTTTTATTAGGGGTGTTATTTTTATATCAATGCTAAAATGCTGTAATGTAAAAATCCACAGAGTGTTACTGAATGAATAATGTCAACTACTGTTCAAGAGTGGTATACTTATCTGCATGAAGGCTCTTTGTGTTACATTTGTCATATATTCTGTTACCTGCTAAAATGAAACTGAATTCTTACTGTCCTCTGTCCTTTCCACCTCCTCTACCTGTAAGAAAGCTATACTCCCTCACATGCTACTTTAGTCTGGAGACCACTAGTAAAACCACTTACAAATTTATATCATTCACATTAAAAGGTTGTTCATAATATTGTATCGCACAAGTAATAATAAAAAAACACTTTTTTCTTCTTTTGGTATGCATTGGCACTCACGCACATATGTACATTTTAACTTATATATTAGTTTAAAGTAACTGAGCATTTCTTTAGTATGGAGTTAACTTTCATTTCATTGGACTACCACTCAACATTATGTTACTTTAAATTCATTTTCATTATTGTTTTCCAAATACAAACAACAAAGTTGGCACATACTTCATGTCCTTCTGATGCCCACACTTCTATATTTAGGCCTTACTTGATTTCAAACAACACTGAGACATAACTAACAAGGACAATCTATCAATTGTACTCGTAGAAGTTACCACTGATGGATTATGATGATTTATTACTTGGTATTTGGGCATAATCAATCTATTAAGGGGCTGAGCAGTACAATTTTTTATCCATTTCAGTCTATTTTAGGGAAATAAGTCTTGTGCGATGGGTGTATTGCATTGCCTCCTTAGCAAAATTTGTGTTCCGTACACTTTCTTACTGATTTCATCACAAACAATTTTGTTACATCATACATAATAGTTTATACTTGTACAAACTTTGAAACAGGAGTCAATTTGGTCTTTTTCTTTTGTAATAAAGTAACCAAAATGCAAATGTTTGATTAGGCTATTTCAAGAATAAGATTCCAATCTTAGTTTATTATTATTATTGTTATTATTATTATTATTATTATTATTATTATTATTACTTTAATTTATGTATACGAAGAGAACATTTTAATAGCAGGTTAACTATTTCAAAGACAAAGAATATAAAGTACAATATAATTACACCATGATGCCTAAGGAATATTCACAGAATAAATGGCAGCCATACAGTGTACCCTGAATGATGAACTTACTAGTGTATATTGGCAAAATTTTCAAAACAACATGACAAATCTAACAAGGGGAAATCCATTCAGCTACTGTTTAACAAAAATGTAAGCAATCTTCTGACGTAATATGTTCTGTAAGTACAACTCTGACACAAACACAAGTCTCATAGATGTCAAGCGACCAATCACGTGATTTACATTTATTGAAAGCATTTATAATATCTCAGCATGACATTATTTAACTCAGTATTTTTTATAGTAGCAGTGATGATCAGGATCTATAACATAAAACAGTCAGAATGTTTTGTACTATTCTATAAACTCCTCACTACTTAGGCGAGTCGGATGATCACACAACCAAATTGACCCATGAAGATCCAGTCTGCAAACAGAACCAATAATCCCACAGACAAAACCAGACCTTCCAAATTCAAAATCCAACCTGACAACTGGGGTCACAACGTGTAACGTCACATTCCCTTACCAGTCTTCATCCATAAGTTTTTCAACACAGAAAAATGCAAAGATGTAAAATAAGCCTTTCTTTAATTTTTCAGGGCTTCTGTTCGATATAATGCAATAAAAATAATAAAAACAATAAAATTTCATACATATAAAAATGTGAGCAGGACACATCATACCACCCTGTATGCTGCATGCACCCTACAGCTCACATGTTTGATAAGGTTGGACTAGACACTTCATAAATAAGTCTTCCATAGACTACAGTAGGTGCCAGAAATACTCTATATTGTTAAATAGGTATTCTTGAGACCTCTAAAAAATGTTTAAATTTGTGTGTTGAAGTCCTTCTTGGGAAATAAAGTTAAAACTTGAAACCCCGGTCTCCTGTAAAAAAACAATTCATCCATTTTCTCTACAATGAGCACATCATATATGATTTTATTACTCTGGGTCCAGTTATGATACTGCCTGACTTAATTAATTTATTATTGTGTATACAGCTTTCCTGTATCCTTGAATCCTAATCTTTGTCTACCATGGTCGATGTTCAACATATTCAGTTGGCTTTCACAGTTAGAGAAATAAAGATTTTCTTATCTTTTTCAAATATTAGAATTACCATCTTCACACAAATGAATCTGTGGATTACCTGTTAGCCATTATATCAATCTGACAGTAAGCATGGCATATGATCGGTCAGGGTAAGGACCAAGGTGCTTTGGGACACTTATATGGATCTGGCAGTGGCTGGTAAGTGTACAGTGAGTAACTTATTAGTCAGGGTAAGGTTAACACTAGAGTTCTTAACCTGATCAATCTGATCACTGCTTTATATACCATCCCACTATTGATCTATAAAAGGACCACAGATAAACCCCAGATTCATTCACGCAGAGAAGACAAGTATAATGTTTGCCAAAACAACGGGAGAGAACAGCATATGAAACTCCACCTTGAAAAAGTAAAAAATGAACAAAACTGCACAAATATTGCAACATAGTATAAGAGAAGTAAGAAGGAAAAAACTAGGAGCTTAAGAATAATACAAAAATCCAAGTTGACTACCAAGAATAAAATTACAGTAACTGGAGCATTAACTGTCCCAGTATTAAGATACAGTTTTGGTACAATTAATTGGAGATCAGAAAAAAGAACACATATTAAAAGATACTAACAATAACAAAAGCTAATACAGATAGGCTACATGTAAAAAAAAAAAGAGGAATACGAGGCTTCTTACAAATTGAAGCAACACAAAATCAGAGATAATCAATACTGCAGAATATCTAAACACAAAATATAAGAAGACGAGTCTGTAAATGCTGTTAAAAGCCAGAAATGCAATTAACCAAATATGAATTCAAAAATTACAATAGAATTCAAATGAACATAATCCAACAAAGACAGTGACAAAAAAAATAAAGGCAGAAAACACACAAAAGCAAGATCACAAGTGTCCTTAGAGAAAAAATGGGAAAACAAAGTAATGCATGGCCATTACATTAGAAGTGTAGACAGAAAGCTAATTAGTGAAAAAGACATGTTCCTATAGCTGTCACAGGGAGATCTGAAAGCACAAACTGTAAGTGAAATAATAGCAGCAAAAAGATCAGGCATTATATACAAAATAATCATGCAATGAAAATATTGCCAAACAAAAAACAGACAGCAAATGTAGACTAGGTCAACAATTTGATAACACAATAGAACACATTATGTCACATGCCCATCAATGGCAAATAACAACACTTAAAGAAACATGATACAGTGTTTGCTCAACTAAACTTTAACATATGCAAGGACATAGGAATAAAATAAGACAATGAACACTGGTATAAGAATGTACCAAAATTCATAGAAAAAAGTCCTGAAGGTTAGGGAACTGTATTATGGAATCAGCAGGGGTAAACTGACAGAATCACCCCTAAAAACAGTCCACGATAAGGAAAGGAATATGTATGATAATAGATGTTGCAATTTCTGGAGTCACAATTATGATCAAGAAAGAAGACAAGAAGATTCTAAAATATAAAGACCTTACAATAAAAATACAATATGTGGGGAATGTAAAAACAAAAGTGATACATGCAATAATAAGGGCAACTGGAATTATCTCAAAATCATTCAGAAAAAATCTGAGCAACATACCATGAAAGCACAAAATCAAGAACCTACAAAAAACATCCATATTGGACACTGCATACATACACGGGAAGGAACTACTGTAAAAGTACAAAACAATAAATGTGGGTAATAACATTACATCTAGCATAAATAGCAACTACAGAATATCTGCACCACTATATACCCTAGAAACGTGGTTTGTTTCAGGTATATAATTGTGAATACCATGCATAAAAGTGATAACAAATAATAATAATAATAATAATAATAATAATAATAATAATCTCAATTTCTAAGGCACAGCAAAGCTAAAGAGATAATGAATGAGGCCAAAAAAAACATTATGAGAATCATAATATTAACATTCTCCTATGACAAACATTCTGATCTATCTTTTATGTACTTACATTTTGTTGTTTATTACATGATACACACAAAACATGCAATTTGACTGAGACATCTGACATGAAACTGCGATGCACAGCCTTAATTTGAAAACTTAATGTTCAAAGGTATTTTTATATCTGTTGTTTTGATGAAAATTCCATTATATGACCTACAACACAGAATAACACACTTTCTGCTGTTACATTAATAATGCAGTATTGCAATTATGTGTGATGATATGATGAATAAAAGAAGTATGATCTGAGAAGAAAATTCGTAATACATGCCCATAAAACTAGCAGTCATTTAGGGTACACCTCACAGCATGCCATTCAGTATCTTTTAGAAAACCTGAATTTCTCTTTACAGCAATTAAACATAATAAAGTAGACTGCAACATGCTCACTCCCTGATAACTATTGTTACTATTACAATGGTCGGTTTGTATGTTGTTTACTGTGAGCGCTTTGCTATTCACTGATTGTACACTGTTTAGTAATGCTCCTCAGCCCAGTCTGCACAGCTCATGATTAGCAACTTCATTTTCATTCAGTGTTTTCAATATATCCTGCTTCTAATGTACACAATTCAAGCCCTCTAGATGAACATATACACAAATACCATTTGGCAATTTATCTTTAATGAGCTCACTGTAATCAGTGAGGTGGAACATTCTTTGTGCAACACAAGAGTTCTGTATTTACACGCTGTCCACTGTACCCTGTAGTCCTCTGTCACACAACTAACTAGAATGGTACAGGGAAATATTAACTCACAGAAAGTAATTCCTTATGAGCCATTTGTAATTAGTATGGCAATATATGTGCGTGGCACTTACCGTCAAACACAATAGTTGTGTTTGACGGTAAGTGCCACGCACATATATTGCCATACTAATTGTATATCACACAACGGGGATGACGCACATAAAGAGCCATTTGTACCCTGGATAGACTGTGGGATGATTAAAACTGTGTTAATCTGCATCAAAATGTATGAAATGGCATAAGAAATCACCTATATGTGATCACTCAAACAAAGAGCACTCAAGATGACAACAAATTCAATACATGTGTTCCAAACAGATAAATTTTCGCTGCAATGAATACCTAGCACGATGTGTGTGTGTTTGAAAAAACTGTCTACCTATTGACACTCCTTGATCAGTGTTTATATTCTGGGTAACGTTTAGGGTGTAAAAGGGCGGTCTGCTCTGTTCCTGAGATGGAAGATGAAGCCACAGTTTCTCTGGACGAATTGTTGTCTTCATCAACCAAATCTTCACTAGCCAAACGACGCAGGGGTTCTGTAGAATGGGAGCCAGCAGCAGAGGTCATGGCAGGGGCTGCTGATGGTGTGGGACTGGGAGAATCTGGTGAAGACTCATCTTCACTCTCTGGGGGTGGTGGAGAGGGGTAGTATTCACGCTTCACTGCCCCTCCCCCTGATGTTGCTGCCATGGAGGGTTTGTCTTGCTGACGTGGGCTGGCCTTGTGATGGGAGTGGTGACGTGTGTGATGACGCTCATATGTTGAAGAACTTGGCTTGGCAGTCACTGGTAGAGCTTCCTCACTCGCCGACCGGACTAACTGTTGAGCTTGAATAAATTCATCACTAGAAAATAATAATCATATACAACAACAAAAACAAAAAAGGGATATGTTTCCTCAATTGGCTGTCATGCAAATTCTATTGCATGCAGTAGCCATACACATACTTGTTGCACTACAAGCTGTAATGTGTTTATGCCATCTATCCAGACATCATGGAGCTTCTGTCATGGTCCATTTTCATGTTACTTTTAACTTCAATTAATTACTTATCTGGGGTTGGATTAGCTCAGTTATTATATTAACCTAGCTACGGGCTGGATGATCTGTAGTACAAATCCTGGCAGGGGCAAAAGATTCTTCTTTCTCCTAAAACTTCCAGGCAAGGTCTTGGTCCCACTTACCCTCCTATTCAATGGGTATTGGGCACTCTTTCGCCCAGGGTACAGCAAGCAGAGCATGAGGCTGACCACTCATCTCCATCTAGTGCATATGGGGAACAATGAGTGCAGCTATACCTCCACTCCCCATTCTATGGCTTCATGGTGTGTACAGAGAAAAATTTACCTCTACATGTTGACCTTCAGCTATTTATCCAAAATCCTTTCAAATAATTTTCCCACAGACTCAAATAAGGGCTTGGTTCCTCTATGTATGAGAATAAAATATACCACTGCATTTCAAAAGTACTAAACCTGCAACAACAGAGCATGGGTTCCTTGAGACATTTGTCATGCCTCACCTTCCACTATCTGGTGTGTCACCACACAACTGGTCCGCCCCTCTATCATGGTCGGCTGTCTCGTAAATACCCTCCTCTTCCTGGAGATGGTGCTGATGGTAGCCAGGTGGGTGTCGGCCTGTGGGATGGCGATACCTCCCCAAAACAAATCTGGGCTCTTCTTCCCGACCCCGGCATCGGCTGTGTTGTATCAAAAAGGGATAAAATAAAAGTTAATTTCTTATACATGTAATGGCTTCCAAAATCACAGATAACACCAAACATCTTTATGAAAAAGATTACTGTTCAGTACATTCTTATGGAATGCTTGTTCCCAAGACATAAATCATTCTACATAAACAAGTAAGGTTAGGACTGGAAGGACTATAAAGTAAAGGAATGAGGACACTTTATGCCACTGTCCTGGGCAGGCCTTCTGCACACATTTCACAAACAAGAACAAGCTACAATCATATAACTGTACTATATACAGAAATTAAGGCCTACATCATCAAGGAAATGTGCTTACATGAAATGTGAGTCACTGTGGTTGACAATGAGTTCTTGTTCCTTAATGTATATGTGTTTCAGAGCACTTATATATCAGTCACAATGATTCAGTTACTGAGGTAACAACATTACTTTATGGTATGGTTGAGCATAAGGCTAGTTTCAGATATTTCTCGGTCCAATGCAAAAATTGATATGGGGTGGTACATATAGTCCTAAACTCACAACACAGAAGGTACACAACACATGAATAAAAACTGTGAAATAATATATTGAAAAACTCTGTTTACTGTGTAAGAAAAACTTGTTTTAACAAAAGACCTGAAATATAAACAACCTTCTTGGTCTCTTCTCCCCAAACCATGGGACCCACTACAGCTGTAGAGATTGTCATATCCTGACCGAGCATAGACCAATATAGGATCTTGTAATAAACATTAATTTACTACATAAAATAGTATTGAGATCTGGAGGTTATTCATGCATAACCTATGGATAATTCCTTCCTGGACACAAGCAAATTTATGGACAAACACCCTCAATATCATTTGGATGAACTGCTTCAAAATAAGAGCAGATAAAATCCTTGATTTTTCACTGCTAGCAATAAATACAAGTGACTATGCAATGCTCATATCAGTTTCATTCGGCCCTTCACTCCCTGCCTCTTGCTTTTGAAGGCATGACAGATATTCATTCACCTGAGAGCTAATGCCCATCTGGAGCTCCCTTGCTTAGTACCAAAGACAAATATCTGTATATATTGTGTTCTTTGTTCTCATAGCAGAACAGAGTGGCACATGTGTACAAGCATTCCAACAGCCATCACACTTCATTCTGTTGGACTTGAGTGAGATATCAGCACATTTATTTCAGCACCATATTAGCTTAACTTTAGTTTTGACTTTATTTTGGTCATCCTGATGTGTAAAATACAGAAAGTCAATAGGAGGCTATTTAGTTGACACAATTTGTCACATGAGAAAACTTGCCACACCACTGTTTCATTACATGTTAAGTTGCAACAATCTGTGTCAACGCCTGCACACATGAACATGCACACACATGTGCACACATACACACACACACACACCATCTGCCCGATTCTGCCCACATATATTTCAAATTCTTACCCTTGAGATGACGCACACGTGCACCCACACACCATCTGCCCGATTCTGCCCACATATATTTAAAATTCTTACCCTTGAGATGAATTGCATGCGTGCACGCACACACACACACACACCATCTGCATGATTCCGCCCACATATATTTGAAATTCTTATCCCTGAGATTTATTTGCATTCACAACATTTAAAAACACACAGCAAAAATAGGAATGTTATTACACCACACTCAAAACAAGTACAATAACTACAGCCACAATGCACAGCACACTCTTGCTTCATTGCTGCGTACGCCCAATACAGGAAATTTGTATTCATTGTACTTAGCCACTGATCATATTAAAATTAGACTGCTATATCCAGGTTACCATCATCCTATTCATCTAAGGTTGTCATGAATAATAACACCACTGCTATAATAATAAAACTTATGGAAAGAAACATTAGCTGAATGTAGGAAAGAACAGGCCCACTAGGGCTGTTGAGTCATGAGAAGAAAAAAAAAATACTTTGTGACTGCAAGTAAAATGCACACCATTCCATTCCCAATGGCACTACAGCCCGGGGTGGGCCTTGGCCTCCTTCAAGAGTTTCCTCCATCCTTCCCGCTTTAGGGCGACTACTGTCCAGTTTCTACACCCTAGCTTTGCTGCATCTTCCTTTACTCCATCTTCCCAGCGCAACCTGTGTCTCCCTCTGGGGCACTTTCCTCCTCACTCACTGAGGAGGACTCTCCTGGATAAATCATAGTCATCCTGGCATATGACATGTCCTGCCCATCTCAATCTGCTCAATTTGCAGAATTTCACAATGTCATTCTCACCATACAATTGATAGAGTTCTTGGTTAGTTCTAATTCGCCATCTTCCCCCATCAGTCACTGGGCCATAAATTCTCTGAAGGATTTTGCGCTCAAAAATACTAAGACGATGTTCATCTTGATTAGATAGTACCCATGTTTCTGCCCCATATGGAAGTACCAGTCTGATTAATGTTTTACAGAGGAGTGTTTTGATATTCCTGGATATGTTCCTTGATTTCATATGGTTCTGTAACCCATGATATGCTCTATTAGCCATTTTCAGTCGAGCAATCACTTCTACTGATCTGTTGTTCATTTTATTGACCAGTGTACCCAGATATTTGCAGCTGTCCACTCTCTTAAACATGTAATTTCCTATTGCAAGGTCCTGATGCAATGTTGTGTCCTTTCCACTGTGCATGTATACCGTCTTCTCTTGATTTATTACCAGTCTCATATTTCTTGCAGATTTCTCCAGACCTAAGAAAGCTTCGTTGAGTCCAGGGATTGTATGTGCCATTAAATCAATGTCATCAGCATAGGCCAAGATTTGTACAGTCTTAAAGAAAATGGTTCCTCTAGTTTGAATGCCCGAGTCCCATATAACTATTTCCAAGGCTGTATTAAAGTGGAGGCATGCAAGTGAATCGCCTTGCCTCACCCCACATGTGGTAGATGTGAGCACACCACATTTTTATTTAATTTTAAGAAGGCATTTGGAATATTACAATAGGATATTATACACAGTATATATGCAGGAGAAATGCAAAACAAACTTAATTTGATGTAATAATTATCACACATCTAGGATACAATACGCTCACAACAGCTAAAACTTATGTTACCATGGTGTTACGTCTACAACACAGTACTTTCATAGAAACTTACACGTTACATGGCGGATTACAGGTCCTGTTGACATTTGCTGATGCATAAAAAATTATGGAGTATGCAAGAAGGGTAGGTGTATAGTGAAACTAATTTTTCTGGGAAAGTATAATCTTGAATGTATCTCTGTTTCCCATTATTCATTATAAATTCAGAAATAGTAAATTGAGAACAGATTTCTAATGGATCATCACTGACCCAGCATCCAAATTATTTCTGTAAGCTTAGTAGTACAAGATGCCACATCACCACTCATTCAGTAGCACATGACACCACATCACCAAGAGTTTAGTAATAAGATGTCACACTACCAGAAGCTTGGTAGCATCACACCATATCACAGAAGCTTAGATGTCATAACACCATAAGCTTATCAGTATGATGCCACATTACAAATGCTTAGTAAAGAATGCCCTATCACCACAAGCAGAGGAGCAAGATGCCGCATCACTATAAGCTTGGTACAAAATGACACAACACTGCGAGGAAGTAACATATCACATCCCAAAAGCATAGTAAGAAGATGCCAAATCACCATAGGCTTATTAGCAGCAAGATGCCATATCGCCATAAGTTTAGTATCAAGATGCCACAACATTGTAAGCTTATCAGTAAAATCCTATATTATATAAGCTTTGTAGCAAGATTCCATATGATCAGAAGCTTAGCAGTAGGATGCCATAATACCATTAGCTTAGTAGCAAGATACTATAAAACCACAGGCTTTATGGTATGTTGTCCATCATGAAAGTTATATTATATTTTTCTGCAGGTCCTACGAAAAAGTTTATATTTATATTTTTTCACTAATGCTTTAAAGCACAGTGGTAATTACATGTACCACCCACTTGATCATGATCTACATTTTGCCCACATAGTGTATTCATGAATTTTGTATGATTTTCAGAACACACTGTAATTATTTCCTTAAATAACAGTCAACTCTTGGCTTATTTCATTTCATTTCATTTATTTCATGTTCAGTAGATCCAAAAAAGGGGGTATAACCCTCAGGATACAGAACATGTAAATATATAAGTTCATATGTCAATACATAAGTGTAAACAATCTTATACAAATTTTCATCAGTAAAACAAGAAATGTCTTAAAATAACAAGGTTTTATATCCTACTTTGTGCTAATTCCTCTAATAGCAGTGTTTCCTGCAGTAATGCTATATTTTATAATAATATGATTTCTTATACTATTA
>Ga0123354_10009003_pt1 | contig 15248 bp, 10 predicted proteins | sample TergutLab28metaG_2_FD_97872 | JGI IMG/M metagenome (GOLD analysis project Ga0123354, IMG submission 97872) | Labiotermes labralis P4 segment gut microbial communities from Petit-Saut dam, French Guiana - Lab288 P4 | ecosystem: Host-associated > Arthropoda: Insects > Digestive system > Gut ...
AAACCACTCGAAAACTTGCGTGCAAGATAGACACTGATCACCATACACTTCTGTCAACAAATTGTAAGTTTCTGTGGCAGATTTTCCAAGTTTTGTGAGGAATATAATGTTAACACGTTGTTCTAAATTAGCACTCAGCATTATTCCGACGGAGCTCAGACACACGATCCACTTCTAACAATGGTCACGGCCAGACTAACCGATGCGCGTGAATGAACCTTCGTGTGACGGTAGAGGAAAGTCCACGGGTCAATGCCCTACCCTCCTCTTCGTCATCAAAAGGCCGGAAATGAGTAATAAAAGCAATCCGGTTTCTTTATTGCCACACCTCGTATACATTAACTACAATTTAAGCAAATTGCAGACTACTTAAAAATCTGAGAGCAATCTGCTGAATGAAGACCATAAACAAAACCACACAAAACCATCTGTGTGCAAGGACCAACCAGATCAGGTTAAAACGGACAGAACCGTCATCTTTAAGCTCCTGTTCCGAAGATAAATATCCAGTCAAAGGCACAAAGATTCAAGGATGTCACAGAGATTCAACTTGAACTTCAGGTGGTGGTGAAAAGCATCACGAAATGGGAGATCCACAGATGCATCCAGCAGTGGAAGAAGTGCTGGACCTAATGTATAAACTCCAAAGCGAACCACTTTAAAGGGGACAATACTAACTTGTAAGTAAGGAAACCCTAAAATCATTATATGCCCCCATTCCAAAACATTTGGCTTGCACCTTGTGAATGCTTGCTCTCTTAACATTTCCAGATGCTGCACAACTCTGTTACTTTTATTAAACTATAAGATCTCATACACAGATACAAAACTAACTGGAAGCATAACACATTGCACTCCAAAATAATTCCAAACCTCCAGTGGTTTTTCACTGATTCTAGCTGGTAAAATGTTCTGTGAAATTATTACATATGAAAAGTTGTATTTTTCATGTCAAAATATACGAGAGCTACATACACACATTTTCTTAACTAACTTATTCTTACATAGTACCTTTTTTCCTGTTCTGTAAGTTATAAGTCTTATTCTGATTTAAGTTAATTTTTGTGCAGCACATCACCAACATACAGGTAATTGTACACTTCCACACAATGGACAGTGTTTACTTTTATGCAACACAGTACTATTTGACTGAGCACACAGATGACACAAAAACTTGAACACAGCACACACAATCCCCCAGTGCTTTGGTGCATCACTGGCCTACCTTCATCACAATTTATCCGACAGAGATCCATCAGCATTATTTGTCCACCAGCAAGGCCAACTGCAAGCACACCAGTCATAGAACTGAGGAGTTGTGGAAGAGGATAGCACCCTTCCGATCCGCAATCTACTATGCTCACAGATGTCACCTACAGAAAGCAAACAGTTTATAATGCAAGTAATCACTTGTCCCCCTAATATAAGTTTCACATATACATATGAATGATAATTGAAGAGTGTGTTCAAAGCTCTCATGTCATTCATATGAATACACCAGACTTTTCAGACACAGAGTTCAGACTGCAGTAGTCTTCTGCAATTGAGAAACCAAATTATCACTACAATGATTTCTGCAGTGCTCTTTCCATATATTGCCTACTTTAATTTTATTTTGTATTTATGTCACTCCAAATTTTACTCTATTTTATTTAATTCTTTTTCCCTTACTGTTTACCTTCTTGTCTTTGTTAACATTTACCTGCCTTCTACTCATCCACCAACATCTGCAACCGCTCCCAACTCCACTATTTTCATACAGATTCAACCACAGTGAAAGCCCCAGTTTTCCCTACCCAACATCAAGACCTACTCTTCCAGACTCAGCTTACTCTTCTGTCCTAAAAATTGTGGCACCAAATTCCTCCAAAGTGTCAGTGCTGCTACATCAACTAGGTGGCATCAAACCCAGAAGGCAGTAAGCACCAGTCAATGCTATAAAATATCTCAACAATCTCTTGTTAGGGTACAGTGTACCTTCGCAACCAATAGTCAAACAAGTCAAGAATCAAAAAGTAATAAGGATAAACAACAAAAGAGCCCATGCTCAACATTAAGATTTTAATAAGCTATTATCTTATATAACATTTACAAAGTTATTAAAATGTAAATCTCTATACACAGATGTCATAATCCAAAAATTAAGGAGCTGGTGCATTGTTAAAATGAAGTTCACAAACCTTGGAAGGCATCTGCACAGCACGTAGAACCTTAGATCCACGTATGTCAAAAACACACACCATTCCTCCATCCAATTCACATTCCAACCCCACAACAAACTGCGAAACACGTCCTGAACCATCATTGCAGGGCAACTCTGTGACGCAAGTTACTTTAGTTCTTGAATGGTGCAAGGCAGCCCCAAATGTCCATGCAGCTACTTTGGCTCCGTTTGTGGTACGGATTACTTCAAAGTTTGGGCCCCAACTCAGCCACGCATATTGAGTATCTGTTGGTTTAAATCAGATATACTGTTGTTCACTGGCGTAATTGTACTGACACCAATGACTCAAGTCATACATCTAGAGATAACGTATCATGCAACAACAGTAAACTGAATTGGTATGTGTACTATGTTTTACCTTTCAGAAGTCCTCCTTTAAGAGCGTAACATTGTTCATTTTGACAATCTTCTGTTCTCAGATAACTTGTAACGGATGCGGGAAATTTTACGACTTTACATATTGCGTTCGGTGCTTCTTGCAACTTCATCTTGTTTTCGTTCGCACTATAATACTCGTAACTAGCTAGGCATGAACATAAGACTGATATTGAACTGACGTTACTTCATAGGTTATGTTCGAACCTGGACAATATTAATTACCTCAAAGACGAAAAATTTGCAAATGCATATTCACTATTCATAAAATCGGTGAACACTGTTCATCTAGACTGGAAGACTGCATGCAGCAATCTATTGTGCTGAAATATTTTTGGTAATTCTACACAGAACTCATACCACCAACAACACACATTTTATGTAACACCGCACTCAACATCCTCCAACGCGTTTTTTTATTTTTTTTTTATTTACACTTTTTTCCACCTCGAAACGTAGGACGAATCACTGGGCGCGTTGCACACAACTGCTCATCTTTACACATGGTTCATACATAAAAGGGAAGCTCACGGAACTGTTTCATAATTCTCGCTGCAGATTGGACAAAAAATCGACAATAGATTATTCACACCGCGGCGGAAATACGAAATCATGAAAACGTCAATTAGTAAATGAATATCGGGTAGTGGAAATATATCAAATGTGTTGTCTTTCTGAATAAATAATTAGAAAATGACGAAATGAGAATGTTACCAACAACAGAGTTAATACTGTGGCTCCAGAACGAGAGAAACATGTGGTGAGAGCAGCACTTATCACAAAACGTATTGAACCTATTGCCCAGTTTGTGAAACAACGTAATCTGTAGCTTCGGCAACGACAGTCAATGCGGTGTGAATGGGGCAGGTTAACTCCTAAATAACACATGTTTAGTGCCTGCCGAAAGACGCATGTGAAGACATGGACGCGTCAGCGAACTCGAAACCAAAGTAGAAGACAAGTCATTGGGATCCGTGAACTACAACAAATAAGAGTCGAGTGAAACATACCCACCATGGATAATCACACTGACCGGTATTCATGGATCAAATAGTAGAAGACGGCAAAACCGGAAGTCAGATTTGGCTTTTGAAACGGATGTCGAACGACAGCAACGGACCTGGCGGAAGGAAAGAACTCTTCCCGCAAGTGATAAATTTGGTATGGTTTGAGATGGGAGTGTAATTTTGTGAGTTGATTTGACTTAAGAACGTAAATTTTGCGAATAGTACTAAGGAGATTACTGTTATAGAAAATGGATTTACTTGGCTCAATCTTAAATTCCATGGACAAACCGCCGTCTTTGAGCAGCAATGAAAGGAGTCTGATGAAAAGTAAGATTCCAACGTAACCTAACATTTGAAATAGGGTTACGCAGTACTTCGTGTGTAACCATTAAACTGCAGGTGATTCCTATAAACTTGAGAGCAGGGAATTTTTCTCCCCCATTAAGCATGACGCTTATTATGTCTGAATATATGACTTGAAGTTCAGGTATGTAAATCGAAACGAAGTATTCGGAAGGTGTGGATGTTTTCGGAAATATTTCTACAATAGCACTTTCGATAACATGATTCATTTTATATGTAAGCGTAACTGCACTTGACAAGCCAAGTCACTCTAAATGAATTTTGATAAGATTAGTTGTGTTACTAGGAGATACTTGTAGCTTCACATTGTGGTGTTAATGTGTATGTGCGTTCGTGCAGCCGTCCGTTTGTCATACTGGTGTTTTTTTTTGCCATTTTAGAACAAAAAGAAGAGGCTTTGAAAAATCAGAGGGCAGAGAAAGAGAAGCTCAAGACTTTTAGGGAGAAAGTAAGTATAATACTATACTGTACAAGTTCAACGTTTTTATAAACGCTTCGTGAAAAATACCACGTTAGTGTTAGGATAAGCTTATATAATCTCATATTTCAGATTGAAGAAAATATTAACAAGTTCCTACAAGATGAATCACTACAGAAACAGAAGTTTGAACCTATGGAACAGGTCTACAGAAGCATTGTGTATGTACTGTGGTTCCATTTTAATAGTGTATTATGTGTTATAACCAGATTCTCTGAGAGTTTAGTAATTGCCACAGTTATAACAAAAAATATAAGATGGGCATTTAATTGAACAAATATTGTAAATGTTATCATTTTTACATGCAGCTAAGTGGATGTTAGTTTAATGCATTTTCATTATCAATTCTCACATATGTGCCAGTATCACCACTGTTTTCAAGCTAAAAATCAGAAAGATGGTTTTATGGAATCCATGTTGAGGATATGCAAAAATGTAGTTTTTAGTAAAATTGATGTAATAAGAATATGGATGAATTATAATGTTCCAGTGTTTTGCAGACATGATGTGGCAGAGGTAGCAGGAGTTCCAGCATTTTCAATAGGTGAGGAAGGAGTAGACCGACATGTGATGATTTTTAAACGGGAGTTTACCCCAAGTGATGATGAACTGACAGCACTGAGACGTGGGGAGGAATGGGACCCTGAAAAAGCAAAGTTGATTGCTCAGAAGGTATATTTTTTTCCTTCAGAAAGACTAAAAAATTGTATATGGGCCAGATAGTGGTGTATTCCCAGAACTATTATGTATGGGAGAGAGCTACTGATATCAGTGGGTAAAGCAACAGTAGCATATCCATTACTAGATTCTTATGTGATTCAAGACTGATTTTTTTTTTTAGAATATATACTGACATTTTTATTTTCAAAACTTTTTTATTGCCGAGTCATGATTCGTGCCATTTGAAATTGGTAAATATGTTTCTTGTGAGGCCAGTCTTGGACATATATTGTAAGCTCATGTAGAAAAGTCTAAATAATTTAAAATTAGTATTGCACTCATGAAAATCTTTATGTCCCTATCTGTAGTCACCCGAATACCTCATTAGGTGTGGCAGATGAACTGATGCACACTGACACTGATTAACTGGATTCTGCAGAAGGTCCTAAAAGTATTTTCCAACTATAACAAGCTGTCTCATTTCATATTAGTAAGGTGACCTGTGACTTTGAATGCTGGTTGCAGCAAGAACTGGAAAGGAAACAAGAAGAGGAATGGGCACAGAAAAAAACAAAAGATTTTGTTCCCAATTCCAACTACAGAGAGAAATATGAACATCTGATTGGTCGGGAGGCAGCAAAGGAAGCAGCTAGAAAAACACAGACCAATAAACTGTATGGCTTTGGTATGTTATTGAAAATTGAGTTCTTTTTAACTATTTCATGGTAAGAATGATAAAAAGTAAAAGCCTTTGTAATAAATGATATGCATTTTTTGATGTTATGAGTATCATTTATGAATTTAGAATTAAGTTACACTGTAGACTAAAGTTTTAGAGTGACAGCCTGTGGAGTATAAGGGACTATTTTTCAATTACCAGTTGAAGAGGCAGTCACTGTACATCACACTAGTATTTTAAGTAGGTTTTTCATAATTATCAGCAGCTGCATAAGAAGCCATTCTATGCAGAGGCAGCTCGAGGTTTATAGCTGGTAGCGGCATTTTTTAAATTTTCATTTTTTCTAAATTGTTCAGGATATCTTTGGGACACATTCAGCCTTCATTTCAGTAGGTACTGGTCACTTAAGGTGAAACAACAGGGAAGCAGAGAAGGCATCTGTCTTTCTTAGGGTCAGAGAAAGTGCAGAACTACTTTCATACCTTCAGTAAAAAAAAGGCATTCAGATACCTTTATATGTAGATGTAAATGCATTACGCCTCACATAATGATTTAGATTCACATTACCAGTTCTGTACTCCTAGTAATTATTAAAACTTTATTTACAGTGCCAAGTGAAAACAAGAAAGATGTCCGGTCGATTGAACAAACACTAGCTGATATTCAATCGAAGAAGCGTCAGAAAGTGAGCCATAATCCAGCACCAGACCACGCAGAATAAATGCACTCTTCCGTACTGCAGTGTGTTAGAATTCTTTGGTAGTATGTGTATATAGACATGTTTTTTCTACCAGATATTTAATGATGCTGTATACTGCAGCACTGTTCTGACCCTACTATTCCATTAACAGCAATAGACAAAAATGCATGATAAAAAATTCCTATAGTACAGAACCCTTGGAAATTAACTGGCATTGGAAGAAACTTTACAACTTTAGATGTCTCATTAAACATATGATGGTGAAAATATGTTTGCAGAGATTTATGAGTTGTACATACTGTTTTACCATCAAGAATGGCCCTGGGGCCCACCAACCCCCATCTAGCACCAAGGTTAAAGAAGGAGTAGAGTGTACCTGTACTCTCCCTCTGGGCCTTAATGGCCTCTCCTAGGGTGAAATTTAGCTTTACCTTTGCATACTGTTCTACAAGAAAGACAATATACATGTCATGAAGAAATAGCAGTAATTTTTTATGTTCCTCTTACAAGTTTCAGTCAGGCTCGGCCATCATCAGAGAGAACATGTAAAATACAAAGTAGAAAATTACTTAAGTTTTACATTAAAATTATTGAGGAGCAGGGGTAGTGTAGTCAGTACAATGACTAGTCTATGGGCTGGACAGCCCTGGGTTTAAATCCTGGCAAGGGCAAGACATTTTTCCCTTCTCCAAAACATCCACATCCACTTGGGCGTACCCAGCCTCTTGTTCATGGGTTACCAGGGTGCATTCCAGAATGGTAAAACAATGAGGGTGTGAAGTTAACCACTTGCCTGCAACTAGTGCAAGAGGTAAGAATGAGTGTATCTGTACCTTTTTAAAATTAATGTTTAAGGTCAGCTGACCTGTTATAGAGCATAAATGTGCATTCCTTTATTGCATAAATGTGTATAAAAATTGCGTATAATCATTCTTGCTAAGCTAATAAGGAAACCGTGATATTTTCCAAGAACAATGTAAGGATATGACCAAAGGCACACAATTTAGAAGATATGATCAACATATATTGTACCACTGAAACAAATTCATGTACTGATATATCAACGGAACTTCACCTTATAATCAAGTAATATTGTACACCATTAGGCCACCCTACTTTATCAGCGAGAATATTTAAGATTGGATATAACTGGGATTTTTTATGCAATCTGGGCAGTATATTAACCCTTTAACATCGAATTAAATCTGTCCGCACAACAGCAGCTTGCCGAGATTTTGAACTTGGGATTTTACTTTTTAATGCTTACTCTTAGAAAAAAGGGCCATATCTTGTAGGCTTTTCCTTCAAATTTAAGGAAATAAAAGTTTGCAGTCTGTCTACAGATTGGTTAATTTGGGAGAAAATGTTCACCTATTTGTATAATAAATTTACGCCTGTGAATTGCATGCATTATATAAAATGTGGTGTAAATAGTTAATTACTCACATAATTCTGGTTGCTGCAGAAGGTCTGTGGCACCTTGGATCACTGTTTTATCATGACACACAGTATTCACAGTGGCGGTGATTTACAAATTTACTCTGGTGTGATATTCTGCAAAACAAGGCACCACGAATAGGCCCACATCACATATGACGCACTTATACACTGTGCCCGATCTTTTGCCGCAAGTTGAACACAGATAGCAGTGGGGTTTGGTGGATGATTACGCTGGCCATTGCTGGTTATAGCGGCTCTCAAGTCACACATTTGTTGTGGCCAAAGTTGGTCTTCCAACCAATCTAGGGGTGGGGTGATCTTGGCTTTTTCCAACTTCTTCAATCAAATTCATGACCAGGAGTCTGAAGTCTTTGTGGGTATATTTAGCCCCAAGTGAAGATAACAGTATCCAACTGTTGAGTAATTTTAGATCCAGGAGGTGGAAAAACAATTTCATGGTCCACTTGAAGGTATGTCAACTTATCGAATAGCTGTTCGCCGTATGATCAGAATTGTCATCTAACCCACGTGCTGGTTGTACCATTCCACGATGTGAGGTTCCATGGGGCGGTTGCTGTCATCACAAAAATTTCCTTCTGCTGGTGGTGGGTCCATGTTATTCAGCACGTAAACTTTTCGCCAGGCCTTCCAAACTAATGCAGTCAAACCTTGCCTGGTCCTCACCCTTATGTTGCCCCTTTTCATTTTCAGTTGTTTTGGTCCAAAGTCATGGGGCATGTCTTTTCTGTTGGGTCGTACTATCCCGCATGAATTTATTTTACATCTGTCCAAGTCATCAAATAGTCTTGGGGATGGAAAGAAATTGTCCATAAATATTATGTGTCCTAAGCCTTCAACTCTGCAAGTCACACGTCTAACAGCTGCATGTGTTGCAGTTATGTCGTCAAGTGGAAGAGTGTGAGTCTGTGCCCAATTATACTCTCATGTCATATATATACCCTGATTCATCACAGAGTGTAAATTTTGATGCCAAAACATTTGCTTTTCTTTGGAATGTACTGCCTGAAGATAATCCTGCCCATGAATTTTTAACAATTACCTCATCCACTGCCAAATGCTCCAAGGGTTATAGAATTGTCGTACATATTCTTTGTCAGGTCCCTGTGAATTGTCTGCAAAATGCAGAAAATGTGTGTGTGTAAAAATCTGTAACATGTCATAGTCACGCCTTAAAATGGAAAGTGTAGGTAAGTCTTGACAGGTAGTCGTGTAGTGCGTCTTTCAATTCGTGTTCCATCTGCAGATCTAAGGCAGTGAGAGTCATCATGTTCAGTAACATAATATTGGAAGGTGGCTAGGTCCGGCTTGTCCATCTCAGTGTTGCTGGTATTATATGTTGGTCTGTTCCACCAGCAGATAAAAAATTTCTGTGAAAAAGATCTTCAACACAGACAGTGGCAAGCTGTCTTCTTTGATGTGTTGAATCTCACTTTTTTTCACACCTTTTGCTGGACCAACAAAAGGATGAATATTTGTGTTCCTTTCTTGAGGCGGTCCCCATGTTAGTAATCCACCACTTGTTGCAACCTGTGGTTTTACTCCTGCTGAGGCTTGCTGCTGTTCTTGTTCCTCTTCTTCTTCCTCAAAATTGCTTTCAACATTGCTAGCCTCAGCACCTGGTTCTGAGCCTGTCAGCAACCAGAATTTCATTGATGGCTTCCTCCTGGAGTTTGTTTTTCTTGGTGGCCATTTCTGAACACCTACAATCGTCTGCCTCTCTACAACTGGGCACAGTTGCAGAAACCTAATGCCATGAAGATATGAGCTTCTTCTACAGTGACAGCAAAACAGATATAAAGGTACGATGTGACTACTGTATAAAATTATTCAAGGGTGCCCAATACATTTTTAGTAGACTGACAGCTGTATGTCGATTTTTACTGCCCCACAACCCCTACAGAGTACCCCAGCACCGGAAGAGGCTTGTCTGTGTTCCCTCCTGCAGCTGTAAACATAACTTTTTGTGGATATCTCTGATTTTTGAGCATTAGTTTTGTCTGAACCATATGGGCACAGTATGCCACTGAAAACATTTCTGTTCAACAATTAGTGTTCATTTCATAGGCCAGAGTTGATATTTCAATCCACAGTGGACTCCAGTGCGAGTGAACAAAGCTGCTTGTGTCTGGAACCGTATTAGTCAGCAGGGACAAATGCGCAGTTGCTATGTGTTGACATATAAATCAGGGTTTTTGGAGGGGTTTAGGAGGTGGAGGGGGTCCATTCTGGCTCCACAAAGAAACCTTGACCTTCATGGGTCCTGCAGCTTAGCAAACCACTGCAGTATATTGGATAGGAGTGAACAAAATTCCTCCAAACTTTGTTTGTTTAAAACCCCTTTATGGGTCGTTTGGCAGTTTAAAGGGCTCACTGCCTGATGCCTTTACGGGTTGTTCGGCAGCATAAGGTAATATAAATTTATATCCTGTAATGGTCAGATTACTTAAATGAAACAGTTTTTTTAATGTGAAGTGTAAGTAAATAATATTTTGAATTTTACATGTTTTCCCTGATGATGGCCCAGCCTAGCCAAAAGAAGTATGACTAATATTAAATTGATGGTTGTTTCATCATAACACATTGTGTACAGTTACTGTTATTTATGTTATATAGATGTGCAGTCATGATGCATCATTATAAGACTTGCATACTTAGTCTTCTAGATTATGATGCTTGCTGTCATAACCTGGGTAGCAATACTATGAATCTACTGTTGTGGAAACCTCAAATCATACAGACTAGAAGAAAAGAAGAAGAAAGAAGTATAAGTGTTCAAGTAGCTGACTGGGCAAGTGGAAAGCAAACACTCAATTGTTGTTATATGTACAGCATCTTAAACAAAATGGAGAAGATATGTGTTTGGTGTAAATCCACAACACAGTATCAATAAAGTGTTATAATTCTTTGATTTTCAGTGCCTCATTGTGAAAAGAGAAACAGCAGTAGATATATCAATCTCAGATAAAAATATTATGGCCTTTTCTGAGAAGTACTCTGTTCTGAACAAATTCCACTTATAATATGTGTGAATAGAAACAGTACAACATGTACAATAAAACAATTATACTTTAGTACTGAAGAACAGAAAACCAGTGACACACAGTGTTCTTCAAAAGGACTGTAAATGTGGGAGGTGCACATTTATACAACCCATCTGGTTTAATGCCCCTCCTAATACTAATAACCCAGTGGAAGTTGTAAAATACCGCAAGTTAACAGACCATCTGGTGACAAGTTGAAACTGCAACTTGAGATGTTCGATTTCAAAAGTAATTTGTGTTCAAGCCATCAGATAGTAGCATTTAAGGGGATCAGAGTTTTGCCTTACAGCAATTACATCTGGAAATGGGACAGAGCAACAGTCATTACAATGTCGTGAAGATAGTCTTTGATATTTCATGGCTCTGTTAGGATCACTGTGTCTTAACATAGTGCAGAGTGGTAAACTGATTTTGGAGACTGTGTACTTACAGTAGAAACTTAAGGTGGTCATTAGCATTACTGCTAAGTATGACAGGTCTTAATAGACCACAACAGGCAAAAACCACTGTTAACTTCATGGGACTTAAATATGTAGGTTTATTTACAAAAATTCCAACAAGCAACAAGAGGAGAAGGTGACAAATACACTTTACCGTATTATTCATTACAGTAGTTAAACTGGTTTACCAAACAGTTGGCGTGGATTTCTTTCCTGTCAATAGTGATATAACCAATGGTTCTCTGCCTCCCACTTTCGATAGAAGGCTTATCAAAAGATGATCTGCAGGCAGAATGCAGGGTGAGTCACACAGCAAGTTGTTTTAACAAGAGTTGAGTACTGAAAAATAAAAAGTGATACTTTAGAATTTGATAAATCTGACATTCCAAATGCATGCAAATCCACCCATTTCAAAAACTGATTCATGCATCCTGCTTGGATGTACCGACAGGAATATCGAGACAGTCGTCGTTTTTTCCACGCATGTCTTGGAGTTTATAAAGTTTGAATGTAACTTCATTTCATATGGTTTTATTAGTTACATGCATCTTACTTTTTATATGTGAATTTTCAGTTTGTAAGAAGATGTTTTAATTTCTAGCATTATTCTGGCAGTCATTCCTCTGATATGCAAGACTGAAAACATATGGCTGAAGCAGTTGCATAAAATGCTAATGTTCTTTTTTTTCCTTTCTTTCTTAAACTCTTCCTTTGTTCTTGATATAACTATAAAAAGGATGGTGCTGTGATTTCAAATATATTAAAGATCCCTTTGATTTCTTGCAGTACTTAGAAACTTGTCAAACTTTTTGGTGCAGAAGAAAGTGCAGCAGATATTCAGGGTCCACAGGAAATGATCCATCACACATATATTTGTCAACAAGTGGAGAAAGCAAGCCATCATTATTATTGTCCTTCAATTTTCATATTGGACATTATCCACTGTCTAGGTTTACAATAAAAGCTATGTTTTTGAAGCTGGCTCTGCTTCAGGTAACAAGGGGGGGCTTCTAATGTGACTGGTTCATTAGACTCATAGTTTCAGCTCCTCAACTTGTCATAATGGACCATCCTAATTCCTAAAGCAGGATGCAGAAACAGCTTCTGAAACACATTTTTTATTATAACAATGCACAACATGAAGAATGAAAACCTATTATGCACCTATATAAAGATATTCATAAATACAGTACTGTATTGTGACCATCAGAAATTCAGCACATTAATATGTCAACACTCTTCTTCCTGTTATTTATAAATAAATACAATTTCTAATGGCTAGTCTGAGTAGTAAGTCTTGTTCTCTATAAAGAAAGCATCTCAAAAGAAAACATAATACACGAGGTTTCGGGTCTTTACAGCACTGAAGATTCTTACTGTAATCTTTGTAATTTGGGAGGAAAATAATGCATCAATTTTCAGGGTGCTGTACAGCGAGTATGTTCTTCAAAATACTGGTAACCATCTGCCACATTTTATAATGTTATAAAAATCATACCACTCTGCCTTCAGTGCGAATGGTATAAACTATTTTACTCTAGCCAAAACGATTAAGTCTTGCTGCAACAACAGTGAAGCCATTCATCATTAAGAAGATGATCTAATGTCGGTAACATCCCTTATACAGAATGATAAAGTTTTGTACACCTCATAATGCAACTTGTGCATTGATTAGTGCCTACAGAAACAATATTAGTTCTGCAGGTAAAGAAATGTGGTTAATTCAAAATAATCTTAAAGAAGAGTGGTTCTGCAGGAGAGTCCTACTGTACTGCTCACACAACCATATAAGGAACTGAATCTCACTAACAAGAAGACCCAATCAATTTAAGCCTTCTAAATTGGTTCCAGTTACAATGAATGGCAGTGGATCCTTCTCTGACTTACTGGCCACAATATTAGGTGTTGACACTGCTGTTCTTCTGTAATACACAGTGCTACTTTCCCCATTATTTTCCTTTAGTTCAGAAGTCTCAAAAATCAATATGTTCAGATGTTTATGATAGCTCAGTTCTTGAGTGTTTCTCTACAGTGGTCATGGGTTAAAATCTCCTTCAATTTTTTAAATTTATATGGCTAATAAATTTGGAAGCCTTGAATAATTCTGTCATTATCAGTCACACATGTCCATCCGAATGTTTTCAGTGTAGAATATGTACCACATGATTTCTGTAGTGTGTTCTCACCTAGCCAGCAACCATTCATTTCATGTTCTATGTGTCAAAAATGTCTGTACTAACATTACATTTACGATCAGTGCCATCCTGACAAAGACTGTCACCTTAGTCTTATATGTTAGATACTTTTCAGCAGTTGGCACTAAGAGTAAAACTGTTCACACAACAGTGCACCTGTGTCATAACATTGTGTTAATTAATGGTTATTGTTGTGTGTTTTGTAAATCCATTGGCTAGTCATTCACACGACAGTGGAACTGTGTCAACATCGAAGTACTGATTTTTGTTTTGTGTGTGTGTGTGCGTGCAGAAAATTGTTAAATAACATGTTTTTCTGTTTGAATTTCATGCACATGTGGTTTTGCTGTGTTGGAGAAAATGGCACTGTTAATTTCCCAGTCCAACCACAACATGCATCTATGAACATATTCATAGTCAGGTTTGGTAAGTTAATTATGGACAAGAAAGCTGCTAAAAATACTGTGGTTAATGAAGAAAAAGAAGACAGAACATGTGCCACATAAGAACAAATATCATAAATCGTTGGGCTGGTACTCCTAAGACAATTATGACAGACGTGTGACTGATATTGGCAGCATTATTGTCCACCCTCCACAATTCCATTACAGACATGGTTTGTAATGAAAAACAAAGCAAAAACACGTATGAATGAAAGGAGAAATACAAGAAAACAGTGGCATAGGAAACTTGACAGCCAGCTCCAGGGGTAAACACTGAAACTGAGCTGCCATGGATGATATGAATGCATGTTTGGTCATGAGACACAATGAAGGTGAAGAACACTTAAAAGTAGAACTGTGTGACAAAGAAAGATTGGAGTACTGACACCTAATATTGTGGACAGGAAGTTGCAGAAGGGTCCACTGCCACACTGCAGATTTTCAACTGGCCAGATCCCCATTTCTGTTTAGATGCTGCTGTTCGTAACGAGGATTGTGAAGAACTCATTAAAATGTCTAAAATGAGCTTTACATTCTTAACCGTTCTAAGCATCTGAAAGGTCACTGACCTTGAGGTGGCAGATAATTGCGCTATCATTCTTGGTAATATCAGTGATAGGAGGATCTACAGTGCCTGCCTGACTCCCCATATCATTAGCCTAGTACATAAGACACATTGAGCTAGAACTACAATACCAAACATGTTGTTTATCTGTAATAAAAACTTTTGTTACGACCGATCTTCAGGGGTGTCCTACAAAGTTCCGTTATATCCATGATTCAGTTAAATCACATCTTAAAATAACACTGAAATTATTGCCATTTAAGTTATGAATGTTTTCACCTTTAATGCAATTTTTAGCACATATCCTAGTGTACTGGTTGGAATTTCAAAGAAATGATCAGTATCCTTTGGACTTAAATATTCTGACTTTCCCAAAAGGAAATAATTTCATATTTCCTAGATAAAGTTAAAGCATGGTGGTGGCACTTCATGTTTTTACACCTGTAAAAAGAAAAATTAAAGAGTTGCTGATAAAGGCTTACTTACTTACTTAGTTACTCCATGGTGCAGAGTCCTTCTTGAGAAGCTAACTGGTTTGCAGCTAGTCAAGAAATTCCCCGCATTTTATGGAACCCGAAGGTTCATTACCGTACTCACAAGCGTCCGCCACCTGTCCC
>Ga0123354_10009004_pt1 | contig 15246 bp, 5 predicted proteins | sample TergutLab28metaG_2_FD_97872 | JGI IMG/M metagenome (GOLD analysis project Ga0123354, IMG submission 97872) | Labiotermes labralis P4 segment gut microbial communities from Petit-Saut dam, French Guiana - Lab288 P4 | ecosystem: Host-associated > Arthropoda: Insects > Digestive system > Gut ...
CAACATGTTTCAGACGTTAATACGTCCATCTTCAGGAGCTAGCGAGTACTTGTTGTGTTGTGTAGGCTGACTTGAGGCGTGCTGGTGTTATGTGGCGGGATTGGCTGTTGGTGATGTGGTATCGGAGTGTAGGCTGAACCGTATAATAAAGCAAGTGTCATCTATTTGGTCAACCTTTATTCAAATTTTGTATATTTGTTGTCCCTCTTGATGGGCCAGTGAGGTCCGAGCTGGTGCGTTGTAATACTATGACTTTAACAAGGTTGTTTACATTAATCAAAGTTATTTATTCACCAACGAATGCACAAGTGAATTGTCTTAAAAACAATAATAAAATTTACTTTTAAATAATCACACACCGATGTACCATAATTAATTTTTTTTTCCTGTGGCGCTGCGGCCCAACGCGGGCGATGGCCTCCTCATTCTTGAGGTTTCTAGATCACACACAACGACGCATCACAGTCGGTATGACTACTCTGGACGAGTACCATAATTAACTACTTTAGCAAGCACGGATAATGCGCTCCCTGAAGAGGTTGTGACTACACCGAAACATGTCGGAGCCATTTTAATGTAAATTTTAATATTGTTTTAAGACAATTCACTTGTGCATTCATTGGTGAATAAACAGCTTTGTTAATATCAAGATCCAAGGCACGAACGTGAACATTATTGTATACATTTGTTGGTTCTAATTGTAATAATATCAAACAAGCTGATTAATCTTAAATTTTAATATTCTCTAATAATAATATTTTTAAACATTAATATATACGCATAAGATCACTGTTGAATTGGCCAATCTATGTTTAGTACCACAATATCTTTTAGGCCACGTGGAAGGTTATATGAACTTCGTTCTATACTGAAAACATATGTAACATGCATAATTCCTTGAATTGTTTCTCACTGTTGTTCTGCGAATCAAACTGCAAAGTAGCTGGCCAAAATTCTGAATATTGTTTTAAATACACAATTTTTTGTTTTTAATCTGTGTTCATGAAAGACACCAAAGTTTAAAAATTCTTTAATTTCGTTGATTTAATTAGAAATTTCTTCGCTCTAGCAATTGCGTCAGAACTAGTCAAACTTCACATTCTTTCGGAGGGACAAGTATTTTTATTGCCTCTGGTAAATAAGTTTTGATAGCCGTTTTGGGCAGTTTTCTTAAACTCGAGGTAAGTGGACCTAAGGAAACCAGGAGTAAATTAAAAACGTCTTCAATTTTGGAAGACTGAGATATTTTTCTCGAAGGAATTCTTCCGAAGCAATTGAGATAATTGTACCTAGATTCCTGGGCTACTTATGACAATTTACCGATAGGCAAAATGGCTCCAGCAACAATATCGGCTCCTTGAACCAGAATTTTATGAACACTGACGGGAATGTGGAACAACGGATATTGTTTGGAAAATAATTTACCTTGCCTTTTATATACTAATTGAATTCTTTAATATTCAATTCAAATTTTCGTGAAATACTCTGCAGAACCACACAAAGTCTGAGAATAAGATTTTTCGCTGACATCAGTAATTCTAGCAAATTCTCAGTTACAGTGATACCTCGGCTAACGAGTGACCCTGCTAACGATTTTTTCGGCTAACGAAGATTTTTTTCGCTGTTTTTCGGACTCGGCTAACGAATGTTTTAGTGGCTGCGCGCGCTAACATAAGGCAACAAACATGAACGGTCGGGCCATTCCATGAGCTTATCTTTTCCGTCTGTATGTGTGTTTCGGCTAACGAAGATTTCGGTTAACGAATGTGATTCCGGAACGAATTATCTTCGTTAGCCGAGGTATTACTGTACACTTAAAAACCTTCTAACTGTATTTCCATCGTTTGAGGTCCCGCTTCGGCCACACTTACAGTAATGGACCAGAGGAGACATTTCGTTTTTAAATAGTTCAAGCATAGTTTATTTTTTATTTTTTAACTTTTTCGTTTAAATTATTATCTTCTTGCTTGCCATTTTTTATTTCAAATCGTAATGAGACCCGGAACAAATATGAAAAAAAAAACCTAAGCTATGCACAAAATGTCGACACCCAGAATCTGTAGGTTGTTATGTCGACATTTCTTTTAAAAATTCTGTCGATACGCGATTATTCTGCTTTGGTGAAGCGCCACAGACATACAGAACTTGGGCAGATGACATCGAAATGACGGTGTTCCAAGTTTCCCATCTGCCATGGATAACAACATCATGTTATGACTCACAGATAGGTCACTATTTTGTTTCTCCAAAGTGATCGCTCTTGTTAAAAGCTTTTTATTCTTTTTGCAAAATTTGTTTTTTTACTCATCTGATTATTTTTAATTGTATCCGAATGGGACGACAGCAACTCACCTAACAATCGTACCAAAAAAAAATTCTCCAGATTATTTGAATACAACTGAAGAGAAACTACAGCTGTGATAAAAATATCACTGTCAGTAACATCTTGCAATAGCCTTTGTTTGTGCTCGACGTGTTAACGTTTTCATTCAAATTACAACATAAAATAAGAAATACTACTTTCTAAATATTGTCAACAACATTGTCTATAACATTGTGTGAGATATTATCATGCTTGAAGATCTTTTATTTATGAAGACTTGCAGATCTGCTGCTGCTAAAGATTTCTGGATTAATAATTTATTCGCAGAAGGATAATGTTCACCTTTAGCACCTTTAATTACATGCTAACATGGTTAGAATTTACAGTTCTCCATTTTTGCTTCACTTCGGATTGTTAGATTATGACTTCTGTCAAACGTGTTTCAATAAACACCGACAATGCTTGTACGGCAGCGTATTGTATGTTACACAGCGTACTTAGTACGAGCAGCCCAAACAATCCTAAGTCTTAACGCTCTCGACGCCATTGTGCCTAAAGTTCCAAAGAAACTTTCGGCGCCATTCGTTTTACCGGCAGATCGTAGACTGATGTCAGTGGCATGAGTCAAGTAAGGAAAGCCAAAAGTTCTTCGAAGCTCTTTCGATATTACGCACTTGCTACTTTCATTGCATTCTTTAAACGCGAGTTTTTGAAAACCGCTTATACCGGACGCCCTTGACATGTCGTCATTTGTTTCACACTTTTGGCAATAACTTTAATACGCCAATTGATATATTACGCTAAACATTCTGCCTTCTTCGATACCAAATACTTTTGGTTTCTCCTTGCATCTTTTAAATGTTCGCTACAAACACAAGATGGATTCCCACGAATTTCACATAATGCAACTGGAAATCTTTCTTCAAGCCCAAAACGAACTGTAATATAATAATTATCTTTCTATTAATAAACTTAATGAACGGACTGATAATTGAAAGTCAAGTAACTAAAGTTTAATTAATACTGACCCCGGTTTATTTTTTATAAAATAAATATATAAGTTGGAACTTGATTATTTATAACAACAAACATATTATGAACGTATCTATGAACCTATTCTGAACGTATTCACGCCTGATGTTGCTACGGTCGCCTTTCCTTTGTATTCAAAGCTTTCAACTCATTGCGCTTTTATTTTGTATTCATCTGTGAAAAATTGTGTGAAATTGTCTTCATAATTTGTAAAAAAGTATAACTATATATGTATGTTTATAAAGTGTGTATGTATAAACATAACGTAAGTTATGTGTAAGATTGGTTAATGATCTCTACTTGACTAATTTTTATTAAAACAGAAGGTGAGTACTCAGAAGGATAGATTACGTGACAACACGCATGAACAATTTTGTACTTGACATAACTTTATGTAGTGGCTAAAACCTTCCAAAATAGAAAGAATTAGCAGCTAATTTTTTGTAACTATAATAAAGTTTAGAGCCACACAACATTGTAATATAGGGAACTGGATAGGCTCAGATCAGTTGTCACCTCTATGTCAATAGATAATTTCAAATCTTATGAAACAAAAAATTAGAGCAAGATAAATTTATATATAAATAATTTTATATGATTTAGTAAGATCTTAATTAATTTACCCTTTATTTACCTTTATTTCTTTGTTCAGCAATCGGTTCACTTCATAAATTAGATTGTCATCGTAAAAGCCAATACCAGAGTCTGTGCACAAATGGCTTTTCCTATTCATTGCCATTAAAACCGCACTGTTTGCCTATAAAGAGAATAAATCGAGCCAAACTGTCAGAAAGCGTATATTTTCGATATCCTGGGAACTTTATTTTACCCTCCAGGTAGATTTTTAAGCATTTCGTTGAAGTCAAAGAATTTGAATTTTGGCCAGTGCTCGCTTAATTTGACCCACTGCGTTTTGCTGCTTCAACCAGGGCCGAAACATATGGGAGAAAGTTTAATGTCAAATAATAAGGTGTTTATATACTGTCTAACAGTTATATTTTGTTGAATCTAACAAATTTTAAGTCGATGGTTGGACTGATACCACCAGCCTCAAAATATGGTCCAATAGGGGGCTCTTGTGAAGAAGGGAATGAACCATAAAAAGGAGTTATTTTTAATAGGTAAAAGGACTATCAGCTCCTGAAGTAAAATTATACTCCTTACAGTTATGGTTATAAATCTTTAAACAAAATTCTTGATGTGGAAAGAATTGAACTGGATACGAATATTATCTCCAGTCTTAGGCACTAACAGGACCAAGAAATTTCGAATGCTATAAAATCTGGGAAAAAGTAGTAGATTATTATTTTATAACGAACTATTTTACTACAGTAAATCTATGTAATTGTTCTGAAGTGAATAAATTACCTGAAGACAGATAGCTGCTTTGCTGAGTCACTAATTAGAAGGACTCTCCGTGACGAAACAGGATTGTTATCACAGTACCTTGAAGTACTTTAGAAAATATTTGGCAGAAATCTTGCTTATAATATTCATCCAAAAGAACATAAGAGCATGGAAGACTTAAGCTATAACAGAAGGGATTAAAACTAAGTAGCTTGAGATTAGAATAGAATACAATGGAATGGAATAGAATACAATGGAATGGAATAGAATAGAATGGAATCGAATAGAATAGAATAGAATAGAATAGAATAGAATAGAATATGGCTTCGAGTCCTTAAGGACCGGATGCATGTATAGGCTCCCTTAGATTCTGACCTTTCCTCCCTAAAAAAAAGAAACACTCATGCAAGTCCTACGTCCGTAATGAAGGCCATGATTGGTCTTGAATAAGTTTACCTAATGACATTTGGGTTCAGCTTGCCTGAGACCAGACAGAAACATCCCTTAGAATGCTGTGACCAAAAATAAGGGCACAGACCCTTTAAGTTATAAGAATACATCGAGCAAACGTTCCGGCCCAATAAACTTATTGGCCGAGCCCTCCCTTGCTAAGTGCCGTAGGTTCACCTGTGCATTTTTAATATGACAGAGCCATACAAAATACAGTAGCCTTCTATTACTCGTCTCTCGGAGTCCCCAGTGTGGGGACCCTCCCTCCAAGTTCCTCTCACGGAGCCTCTATAAATCGTGAGATGTTCCTTTTGCTAAGCCTTCTTTGACACTTCTGTCGGAGTGCCCATTAACAGAACCCTTCTGTAGACTTGCGAACGGAGCCACCTATGCAGAGAGATGCCCTTTTCCAGAGCAGTAGCTAGACAGTAAAAATAATCCATATTAAAGGACTACATTAATTGCGGACAGGTAAAAATGTTTTTCGGACCAAACTGGTTGGCGCTCAAAAACTAGTCATCAATTAAAATAAATAAACAGAAAGGTCTCTTTAGCAGCCTGCAGGTACCCTTGGCACCTCTCATCATTACTGTTACTAATGCTGTGTAATTCGCACGCATTAGCATTGTCGGTCTTTCAAGTATAACTGTTCTTTATATACCTGATTCCATCAGCAACCTTCACAGCTACGGGTAATCTGAATTCCAGAAGTGGTTAAGATGTTTAACAGACAACCCATCTCCATTCTCAAGCTAGATAGTGCCAAGGGAAGAGTGTTTTACAAAGAACACGTAAAACAAAGGAAATGACTTGTAAATACTGTCAGGTTGTTCATCTCCTGTGTGTTTCTTTACATAAAGCAGGAAAAGCAAGTAATAAGAAAAAAAAATGAAAGAAAGACATAAATTGATAAAAACAACATAAGAGCACAATAGACAGAAAAAACTATGCCGCATACTGATTTTTTGTAATTCCAAGACGTGTCTTTCACAACTGGCCACACTAACAAAAAAAAATCAGCATTCAAACACGTTAGAAACGTGTTTTAAACCGAGTATTAGAGAAAATTTTATGTATTTAATTTCAGAGTTGGAACAAAGATGCTGCCAGGTCTGCCCAGCGCTGGGCGGAGCAGTGTATGTTTCTGACACATGACAACGTGACTGGCCGGTGGGTGGATAACTTCGGTTCTTGTGGACAGAATATATTTGTGTCCACGCAACAAGTTCCCTGGTGAGTGGGCCCACAGCTCCCACTGGGACCGCACATTTCGTACATGCTTATAAAATTAATGCTCTATATATATATATATATATATATATCTTCTCATCAAAGATATACAGCTGAAAGAATGTTTGAACCTTAGGCACAGATAGGATCACCAATATTTGCAAGAGATTTAAAAAAAAAGGTATTTCTGGCATTGGTGTTAATGCTTACAAATATATTAAATACAATCTGCCATCTTTTCTGGAAAAGGAATTAAAAAACTTGATAATGATTGAAATACCTACGAAAACACACAAAACTCTTAGACGCTAGACAGGATGTCGATATAAAAGAACTGAAAATTATGAGTATAAGTTCATGTCTCATTACCAGGCTCTAAGCGTCCCCAATATATTACAAGAAATGGGGAAACTTTTAAGTGTTAGAAAATGACAAAGTAAAATTAAGGAAGAATGGAGTTTAGAATTTCACACTATGTCATTTTTGGCAAATTTCATAGAATTGACAAAAAATCTAGTTGCTTTTGTTGAATACGTTTAGAAAGAACCTAAACCAGATGAAGTTTAACAAGACAGGCAGTGTACGTACAACGTCACATACAGGCGCATTAATGCAACCATTGTTGTAGTAGAAAAGAAAAAATACATATTCTGGGGGTGTGTTTGTAGCCTTAGGTATCCAGCATACAACGCTCATGCACAATATCGTCATCTGTGGCCAGTTCGGCTCCACAGTATTTTTCTACATTATCTCATAAACAAAACGATTTTCGGGGGAAAAAAATTGAACATGATTTTCTCTACAAGGTTTGTACGAAAAATTTCTCATTCTAAGAAGAACTGGGCGAGATACGACCATAAATGTATATCTTCCTGTAAAGTAACCGTTACTCTGGTCAGATTTTAATGAATCTTGAATTTTCTCGACAGATTTTCCAAAAATAATCAAATTTCCAATTTCGTGAAACTCTGTCCGGTGGGAGCCGAAATGTTGCATGAGGACGGGCAGCCAGAGAGACAGTCAGACAAGCTTATAGTCGCTTTTCGAAATTTCGCTTAAGTGCCTAACAACAGATTTTTATTTTCTTCAATGGCCGCTTATCGAATGCTAAAGCACAATGTTCAGTACACAACGGTATTATTCCTATCTGTATTTTATTATTTCGTCCTGCATTTTGTTTACGAGACATGAACAAACAGGACCTACTTAGTTTTCTTTTCATTCCCTTCCAAACCACTCTCCCTACTAGCGTCTAACAAGGCTGATATATTTTTCTTTACAGTCTATTTTCCGTCGCTTATTGTTTGCCTGAATTTTTCTCATGCCAAATTCTAAGACAGGTCTGACCAACACGTGTCCCGCGGGTCGCATGCAGCCCTCGGCCACCTGAATAGTTCCAATAATACAATTTAACAAACAACATAATAAGCCTACAGAACGTAATGCGGCAACTTCATTAGCAGAGAAAATGTTTAGAACTATAACTCATCACTTTTAAGGCAGCACACAATAAACTACACTTTCTTTGCGTTTTGCTGAGTTTAATGAGGCCTATAGCCTTGTCATTCAACCGTAATTTTAGCGTAAATCATTGTTAGTAAATTACAGTATCCTAGTTAACTCCATTCCCTCTCCTTTATATATGTATACACAATTGGCTTGAAGTTGGCCAAACCTCTTTTAAGACAAAGCTGAAAAGCAAAGGTGACAAGGTACCTCCTTCTTTCAGTTTATTCTTAGCAGGAAATGTAACAATTATTTGCTTATCCAAACTTTATTCTAGAGTTTATTCCATCCTGTATTTATAAAAGTAATTATTTGCATGGGAATATCACGAACATTTAGAATATTATATAAAAACCTCTTTTACAAGACATTTGTAAGCTTTCTTGGCCTAACTGAAAGTAATCAATCAACAGGTTGTCATAGTCTGTAAAAATGTTATCTCCATCAGCGACACTATGAAGACTTAAAAACATACTCTGTGCATAGTTAATAGTGCCACTTGATGAGAAGATCAGTCAACCTCAAAATCAGGCCACTTAACTCAAGGAGAGCCTTCACAGTGTCCAACCAATTGGATGCTGGATGGATCCAGAGATCATCTAGAATAAATTGTGCAAGAAAAATCTCTTATACTTCCAGGCGTCTAATCCTTGGATATGCAATAAATTGAAATGTCAGTACACCGATAACAAGTTATGAGGCTCAGAAATAGAAAGTCTACCAGAGTTACACTACAGTGCAAACAAAAATCAAGAAAAATAATGTTCAACTTTACACATAATAAATTTACAAGACATATAATTGCAACTGCTTCTGCTGCATCATGAAGACAGTCACATTGCTTTATATGCTACCAGCCCAGAACACCATTACTAATTCCTTAGATCAGCCATTCATTGCATATTTATCTAATAACTTTAAAGTAATTTAAGGATTTTTAACACTTAAGCAGGAAAACTGTTTCTACTTAAACTACCAAATAACAAAGAGCAGTGATATTGAGAGAAATAATATCAAAGAAAATTTTTAACATAAAGACATGTGAATGACTGCTGTTGTGCCTTGTTTTTGACATTGTAATGATAAAATAACATGCTTTTCATATGAAAACTTGTAAAATTATATACTTTTTTAAAATACATTTTTTGTTCTGGATCTGTAAAGTGTGTTTAGTTATGAATCAAAATAAGGTAATTGATTCTAAAGAATAAATCACTTAGCCAAAAACTTGATCTAATACTCACAGCAACCTCACACATTTCCTTCTGACATATTTTGCTCAAAATATTGCCATTTTTAGGTACTTCGCCATCAAGACATGGTTCCTGGAAAGGCATGACTTCACATATGGATCTTCACATAACAACCTATATATAGTGGGCCACTATACGCAGCTGGTGTGGGCTACCACACATAAAGTGGGTTGTGGTTTCCAAAAGTGTGAACGCGGTGGGCTGAAGAGCAAGCCTTACTACAATTATGTCTGCAATTATTGTCCTATGTGAGTATGGTACAGTCTGCACTCCACTTTAAAAAATTTATATTAATTTGTGGTGTAAAAAAAATTGTGTCACATTCAAAGAATTTCCACTGACACTAATCTGATAATTCTGAATACAAATATTATATGTGACACGTTTCTGTGGTGTAACAAAGACCTTGCTTGTTGCATATGTCTAAATATAATTAGTGAAACAGGATTAAAGGAAGGATGAACTTCCAATATTAGTATTTAATTTAATTAAATTATATTTGATCAACATAAGAATCATTTGTGGTTGATTGATAGAATATAAATATTGATGCTAGAAAGCCTTTAATATTTGACAATTGCTTGGGCCCAATGCTTGACAATGACAAGAGCTTGTTTTGATGTGTCTTGAGCAGTTACTGAAATATGTGAATCTATTACTTGAACTGTTTTTAAAATTCTGAATTAATCTGTGTACACATAACCATAGGATCACATAATTATGCAATGATACAATAAGCAAAAAAATTACCTGATATCTTCCAAGATTATTTAAATTTTTTATAGCGTACAGTTTAATAGTGAGAAAGAGTGTTTAAGTACCACACCAAATGTAATGTTTGGCATTTCTCATATCAGACCAACTGACTGACAAAATCTGTAATACAGCCTGCCATAAGGAGGCAGTATTTTTTTTTTGTTTTGTACTATAACAAACAATGCATAATTATTTCACAAATTATCACACTCCTAAATGTTTTGACACTATCATGTCATCCTCAGAGAGCTTGTAATTAATATCTTGCCAAGTTACACAAGAATTTCAAATGCAGCTGTAGTAACACAATTTAAAATTAAAATGTTTCACATAGGTTTTATGTAAGTTCTCATATTATAGTCGTTGAAATCTGAAGATTATAAAATCTCTAAAACATTATAATTGTCCTATTTACAATAAAATGAGCTAAAATCATTTTGTTGCTACAATTGTCATGAAGTCAATCTGTGTGGTGGCTTTTATAAACAATCTGTAATAAATGTGGACTTTATTAAATAGATGTATAAATGTTATATTGCAGATATGTCCAGAAAAAAAATAAAATAATACAGCCAGTATTTATTCAGCAGTTCCATCTAGTTACAGAAGCTGGAAGTTTATTTTTGTGACCAAAAGACACCATAATTGGACTTTATCTCAAGTCACATGATTCCAGTTAACATCTTTAAACATAGAGTACCTCTAAGACCAACCCCACAAATATTTCAAGTCTATTGAATATTGAATAATAATTTCAATCTAAACAAATATTATTTGTCAACATGGTGCAAAATAAATTATGGAATTAACAGTCTTTTAAGAACCTGTATTTGGAAAACCATTCTACTTCAGAAAAATTCCTTTTTTTTTTCCAGAGGGAACTTTATGGACCGACTAGGGCAACCTTACAAGAAAGGGATTCCATGCTCCCACTGTAGCAAACATTGTCGTCTGAAGAAACTGTGCATGAACTCTTGCCCCTCAGCAGATCTGTGGGCCAACTGTCAAGAGCTCAACAGCACATGGCATGACTGGCTGTGCCACAATCATTCTCACGAGGGTCATAATCGTCGCCGTCACTGTTCAGCCACCTGTAACTGCCACGACAAGATCATCTAACCCGCAATTTTATACAGAAAGGAGGGACTGAACTCTTGAACACAATTGTATTAAATTTTATGTGCTGTAAATTTTTTAAATGAAATGTGTGATAAGAGAAAGTGCCAGTGTCACATTAGGTGTAATCAGGAAAATAAGACTGGGAAGAATTACACATTTTCCAGCAGCATTCCTGGTAGCTTATTTGTATTTTTCCTAAATTACATCAACTATATGCTGGGATAGAATGTCAATCAAGCTATGAACATATGCATTTATGTCATTTTCACTCTCCATTCACCAGTCATCCTAACGTCAATATTGTGTTCAAATGTTACTGTTAATATTTGTTTACAAGCGCACATTGTGATGAATGACATAATCTTAAAACATCATCTGTATATACAGATAAAGAATAAGTCACTAGGATAGGCCATGAAGCCCAGATGGGAAGTACAGTTATAGGCCTGCTCTATCATTACCTAGGCAATAGGTCAGGGTGCATGGTCAATACCACATCCCAGTAGGTTTACCAGTTATCCAATTTAATGGAGGCTGGGTGGGCCCCAGGGCAAGTTGGAATGGGGTGTATAAAATCTCACCCACACAGGGCTGTATATACAGGACAATTGAAAAGTAAATTCATAATGATAATTGGCTGTATCTATCTGAGGTTCTCACAGTGGTACTGGTGACAAAGTGGCAAATAACGCCACACTGATTGGTAGTTTCTGATATTTTGAAGACATTTGTTGCATACATCTCCAATGTCCAAGAACATAAAAAAGGAGAATACTTTTCAGAAATGTAAAAAAAAATTTACCAATCTACACCTCTTCCTATAGATTTGGGTAGCCATTGTGTCGTAACCCAGAAGCCCACAGAAAAATCTTATACTTCTGAGGGTATGACAAACCTCTGGTTTTCATTAAATCGCACATGAACCAATAGACAGAAAGAATAAAGAAAATGAAAATGCTTGCTGTGCTACACTCTTTGTGCTGCATTTATAGGCACTACATGAGATGTTAAATGTAATTGGCTGCTGCATATCAAAACAAAGGTTAGTAAGTGAATTGTGAACTTCATTTGAAGTAAGAATAACAAAATAAAAAAGAAATGTATAGATCCCATTCACTGAGCTGCCATTATTATTTTACTTATTTTCTCTCTTTTTGTCCTCAGTGGGTGTAAAGAAGGTTAGGTGGGAGAAGGCAGGCAGAGAATGAGCGGAGATTTAAATTTTTTTTGTTGGAACAAGAAATGAAAAACATCAAATAGGGAAAGGATTTTCTTCTACACCAGAGAATAGTATCAGCAAATAAGGGTATAGAGTTTGTTAGTGATAGGATACCATATATTGTGCTGGTAGGTCACTGGTGTGACATATTTGTTGTAAATGCACAGGCACCAACTAGGGATAAGTGTGATGACTCAAAGCACAATTGTAATGAAGACATGGAGCAGGCATTCAATCATCTTCCTAAGTAAAATATGAATATTCTTTTAGACGATTTTAATGCAAAACTGAGGAGAGAGGATATTTTAAAATCGACAACTGGGAATGAGAGTTGACATGAGGGTAGTAATTATAATAATGTTAGAGTAGTCAACTCTGTCATATGAGTACTATGTTCCCCCACCAGAATGTTTAAAAGTGCACCAGGACCTGTCTGATGGAAAGAATTAAATTCTGATTGATTGCTTATTAATAAATATGAGATGGCAATCAACTATACTCAATGTATGATATTTCAGATGAGGTGATTGTGGTACTGATCATTATATCAGGGGGTGCTGATAAATCCTTAGCCCGACCTACTTCCCCATGTCGTAGGACGGAATCGATAGTGTCGTTGGAAAGAGGGGTTTGTTCATGTGAATTACAAGTCTTTTCTTGTTACAGAGGCTGAAAGGAAGCATGTCAGGTGACGTGCGCGATTTCAGAAACATGGAGACCCGAGCTGTCATCAAGTTTTTTTTTTCTGCAAGGCAAGGCGCCAAAGGAAATTCACGCCATTCTGACAGAAACATTAGTGGTACATGCACCATCGTATGTCATCGTCAAAAACTGGGTGGCCCTGTTTAAAAGTAGTGATTTTTCCACCTGTGTTGCGTCTCGTCCTGGACGAACAAAAACAGTGACCACCCCGGAGATTATTGATCAAATTCACGACCTTATCTTGGAAGACCGCCGGATTTCGGCTAAATAAATAGCTGAGCAACTGGGTATCTCACGCGAGCGGGTTGGGTCCATCATTCATGAAGGTTTGGACATGCGGAAGTTCTCCGCGAAGTGGGTCCCGAAATGCCTGAACGCGGATCAAAAACGTCAACAGTGCCAGTCGTCTGAACAACTTTTGGAATTTTTCCGTCGCGATCCAAATGATTTCCTGTCGCGATTGGTGACCATGGACGAAACCTGGTTATACCACTATGACCCGAAGACAAAGCAAAAATCAATGTAGGGGCGGCACAACGACTAACCCTGCCCCCAAAAATTCCGAGTGCAAAAATCCGCTGGAAAAATTCTCACCTCGATTTTTTTGGGATCAAGACGGCGTCCTCGTCATTGATTATCTTCCAACGGGCCAACTATTAAAGCGGAGTGATACTCATCTATACTGGTGCAACTGAAGGACATTTTGAAGGAAAAACGCCGCAGGAAGTTCACCAACGTGGTCTTGATCTTGCACGACAATGTCCCGGCTCACCAGGCACTTGCAACCAGAAGAAACTGGCCTACCTGGGCTTCCGGCTTTTTGATCACCCACCCTATTCTCCGGATCTGGCCCCATCGGACTACCACCTGTTCCCTGAACAGAAAATACGATTAAAAGGTAGCCATTTTTCGTCCTATGTGGAGGTCATTGCTGCCGCGGAGACCAGGTTGGATGGACAACTTTCTGCATGTTTCTGAGTGGCTTGCATAAGTTAGAGCAACAGGCTAAGAAGTGTACTGAGCTTCGTGGGGAGTATGTTGAATAAATCCCGAGTTTGGTTGCTGTAGCTTGTTTCCTTCCCCGTCAGGCTAAGGACTTATCGGCACCCCCTGTTATGATGATTGCAAAATTTAGGGGAAGACTAATGGTAAGCAAACAAACAGTACAGAAACTGGATGTGTAGAGATTCAGTCTCAAGAACCTAAGGGAATTTGAGTTTAGGAGGAAGTATCAGCTTAAAATCTCAAATAGGTTGTAATTTTGGAGAACTAAATGATGTCGAGGACATACACAGGGCTTGGTAAAACATTAAAAAATATATAAAAAACTCAACTAAAAACAGTCTAGGTCTGCACAAACAGGAGCAGCATGTACCATGGTTTGATGACGGACGTTCACAATTTTAAGAAAAAAGGAAGCAGACTAAACTGTGGTGGTTACAGGATAAACCAAAGTAATATAGATAATACGAACAGGAAAATAAATGGTATATGATATATGACAATGACATGACATGATATGATGTATGATATGATATATGACATGACATGATATATGATATGATATGACATGATATAGGATATGATATATGATATGATATACAGGATGTTTCACGACTTTAGGACATTACTGCAGGAGGTGATTTCCTAGGTCTTTGTGATCAAAAAAGTTCATATAAATATGTGTCCGATTTTGGACGGTTACGGAGTTATGACCGCTTGAAACTTGGAATAGAAGGTAATGATTATTGACAATAAACGGAACAAAATAATAAACCAGCATAATACATTATACATTTAAAGTATAAATGTAAAGTTAACTTCATGAAATTACCTTTAATTTGAACTGATCTGTGCTTAAAGCTGGTTTTCGAAAATGCGACCGCCGGCCGCAACACAGGCTGCCGCTCGGTTGTGAACTGCGCGGGTTGCTCGTTGCAGTTTCCGCTGGCTGTTTCTGATGCGGTCTACGGCATCCAAAATGCGACCAAGCAATTCATCTCGCGTTACCACCTTCACACTGTAAACCAGTTCTTTCATCCATCCCCATACACAATAATCCAGTGGGCTTCAGTCTGGAGACCTGGCTGGCCAATTGTGTGGACCGCTACGTCCGATCCATCGCCCAGGGAAACCATAGTTCAGGAAATTTCTAACTTCACGTGAAGAATGAGGAGGAGCTCCGTCATGTTGGAAATACATACGACCTCGTTTATTTAGAGGCACATCCTCCAAAAGTCGGGGCAATTCCTCCTGCAGAAATCTGAGGTACGCCTCTCCTGTAAGACGAGCTTCCAAGATGAAAGGAC
>Ga0123354_10009006_pt1 | contig 15244 bp, 15 predicted proteins | sample TergutLab28metaG_2_FD_97872 | JGI IMG/M metagenome (GOLD analysis project Ga0123354, IMG submission 97872) | Labiotermes labralis P4 segment gut microbial communities from Petit-Saut dam, French Guiana - Lab288 P4 | ecosystem: Host-associated > Arthropoda: Insects > Digestive system > Gut ...
AGCCTCCTTACAGCAGGTCCAAGCCTCCTTACAGCAGGTCCAAGCCTCCTTACGACAGGTCCACAGCCTCCTTACAACAGGTCCACAGCCTCCTTACGACAGGTCCAAGCCTCCCTTAAACAGGTCCACAGCCTCTTCCAAAGTCAGTTCTCCGTGAAGGGCAAACTCGTGCTTCCTCTTTCAGTTTCCATTACCTTCTCGTTCCCTAGTAGCTGATTACTTCCTCTTCCTCTTCTTCCCTCCACTTCTATCTTTTCCTCTATCTTTCCTTCAATAACGTGTTTTAGAAGGCAGTTCCTATGCAAGATGCGACCAATGCAGTTAGCCCCTTTTATAGTGTGTTTTCTTTTGGGTAATTCCCCGACCAGTCTTCTATATGATGGATCTTCAAGAAGGGAGGTTATCTTCTGTTTGTAGTCTATAGTGTTGAGAATTACAGTAGCATTGCCTTTGTCTGCCGGTAGGATGGTGAGGTTGGTGTTTTTCTTTAGTCTTTAATGCTGCCCTTTCCGTTCTTGTTAAGTTGTCTCTTACCCAAAAGAAAACACACTATATTCAGGACACGGTGAAAGTTTGAAATAAAAAATAGTCCTCCTTTCTTTTTAATGTATGTAGGATGTTCCGTTCCTCCTTGACTTCATGCAATACTCCATTTTTCACACGATCGGTCCAAGCGATCTCCTCTGCCCTTCTCCAGCACCACATTTCAAAACACTTTTTAGAGTAATTGGGAGATCCTATTGGAATGAGAACTGTCTACATTCCTGGCAAACTACTGGGTACTCGCATTCCTAGTTGTAGTTATCACAGGCGCCGAAAAGGTTTCTTTCGGTCTAGCGACATGGCGGATGTTGACAGACGTTACAGGATGTTACATCGCTCAACCATCCATAAACTAACGGGTGGAATAAACTACGGTAAAAATAGAACGACTCCATTTTACTGCAGCACGTTAAGCGGCTACAGGCAACTAAAACTGAAATCAGCGTCACGGTGCTTGTCTTCCGAAGGGTAGTACTGCGGTACTTCCCCACCCAATTATCAGACAGAGGACCTCCCACGCCTACCATCAGTGGTAGGCCTATATAAGGGCCACCGGATAACTTCCACATTCATTAACACAGACGACAGCAACTGTAACGTTTGCCGAAACGTCGGGAAATCATTCCTTACGCGGCCTAATCCAGAAAGCGGACTCAACGCAACAAACGCGTTACGACGTGACACCTTCTACTAATATTCCACCCCGAAGACGAAGGCAGCCGGTTCCTCCGAAACGCTGCAGCCCATAAACTACAAGTCGTTACTGCTTCAGGCGGTCAGTCGCCAGCCGCTCACCGCGGAAGCTCGGGTCCGCACCCCAACCCCCTGTGTCGTTGGCGACCGGTTACCGACGTTTCGAAAATACTAAATTCCTTCTAAAAGTCGGTAACAATCACCCAACGACACGGCGTCGAATCGAATAACCCATGACTCCACAGAAACGTTGTTAGAACCTCAAATCTTGTACGTTACGGGCTACATTACCTTTAATTTAACCCCACACTGTGAAAACAATATATAACAACGCATACCAGGGGTTCTGTGTGGAGGATTGACACGAAGTTCTTATAAACCAGAGTAGATATAGGTAAAGGTAAGTTCATCCTAGAAGAGGCCACAAAGGCCCAGAGGGGGGGGGGGTAGAGGTATAACTCTACTCTTTCCCTAACCTCGGCGCTAGATGGGGTTGGTGGTCAACGCCACGGCCCGGCCGCTTTACCCCTGGGAAAGACCCGGTACCCACTGTACGGGAGGGTGGGTGGGCCCCAGGACCGGTCTAGAAGGGTGCGGAAAATCTTGCCACCCCACCGGAATTCGATCCCCTGACCGTCCAACCGTAGTGAGTCACTATACCGACTGAGCTATCCCGGCCCGACAAACCAGTGTAGTTCTACAATTATAAAGCATTAGTCCTTGGACAGAGCACACGGAACTGCAGGCTGTCTTACAACTTACATTTTGAAAGAGCTTTGGTGACAGGGGCATTGGCCAGGAAAAGGACACTGAGCCACTAACTCTGTCGAGTGTTATGTCCGCCCTCTCAATGAATGCGCGGATTATCTACGCTTTAACATTCCTACGAGATCCACAACGACCCTATTAAATTAGCTTCAAACACATCGGCCCATGCGGCAACACAGGACGCTTTAGACATATACGTCAGTACAGCAGGCAGAATATGGGCTGGACAACCAGGGAATCGGGCTACGATTTTCACTGAGGGCACAGACTTCTTTTAACATCCCGCTGTGATAACATACAAACCACACAGAAATAACCCATCAATAACAACTGAAATTTTATCTTCAGAATTTCTTATCCATTGCGACATATTTCGGCAAACCTGGCAATCTTCAGGTAATTTAAAGTACATACCAACTACATAAGAGGCAGGATATTAGCAGTGCCCAGACTGGTTCTGGGATGAACCCAACGTCTTCATTTATCTCCCCACACCCTCCAACCCGGCGGTCAAGTGCCCGAAGAGTCAAGAAGCTGACCTTCACTTCCATACATACAGTAAAAAGACTAAGAATGCGCGGAATTACACTTCACGCCCTCCTGGCTTGCTGTTTAAGCACAACTTACAGGATTATTCCAATGATAACCTACATTGCTCCAATCCAGTACATCGGTATCTCCGTTTTAATAATTTGGTATTAACGGTACTGTTTATATATATGTTTATATATATATATATATATATTAGATAAAACAATAGCAATTAGAGTCTATACACAACTTTTTATATACTCATCAGTTTAAAAAATTATAAGCAACATGCTTCGGCATTTAAAATACCATAATCAGGTTGAATACAAATCAAGTTAGGATATATATGTTATAATTCTAAGAATGAATGAGATCTCGTCTTACATGAAATTGGAGTTACTGTAACAGGTATTACGTAATTTAAAAAGTTTAAAGATTAGTAAAATCTGGGAAACAATAACTTTAAAATCTGTAAAGCAACAACTTTGAAAAACAACCTTAAAAAACCTTTAAAAATGTTAAGTACTATATAGAAGAGTGACAGACATGTGCAGGTGTGAGCAAGTGGGCTAGCAGACGATATGTGAGCAGCGCCAGCATGTCTCACCGTGCAATTATTAGGATGTAATTTTTTTTTTTACTGTTGGACAGGTGTATGCTCTGATCGGTTTTCCGATAATACACCGCATGTTACGGAAAATCAGTAAAACAACTTTCGCATATATTTTAACCGACATCGCATATTAAGTGAAGTTATTCTGTGAAATATATATAATTATATTTAAAATACACGACTCACTTACTTACTTACTCCATGGAGCAGAGTCCTCCTTGCGAAGCTAACAGGTTTTCAGCTAGTCAAGAAATTCCCCTCATTTTATGAAACCCGAAGGTTTATTACCGCATTCACAAGTGTCCGCCACTATCCCTATCCTGAGCCAGCTCGATCCAGTCCACACCCCAACATCCCACTTCCTGAATATCCATCTTAATATTATCCTCACACCTATGCCTTGGTCCCAAGTGGTCTCTTTCTCTCAAGTTTCCCAACCAAAACCCTGTACACGCCTCTCCTCTCCCCCATACGCGCTACATGCCCCGCCCACATAATTCTTCTCGATTTTATCATCCGAACAATATGGGGTGACGAGTACAGATCACTAAGCTCCTCAATATGTAGTTTTCTCCACTCCAATTTTATCTTATCCCGCTTAGGCCCAAATATTCTCCTCAACACGCTATTATCAAACACCCTAAGCCTACGTTCCTATGTGGGCGATCAAGTTTCACACCCACACAAAACAACATGCAAAATTACAGTTCTGAATAGCTTAATCTTTGAATTTTTGGATAGAAAACTGGAAGACAAAAGATTCTTAACGAATGATAGCAAGCATTCCCTGACTTCAATCTGCTCTTAATTTCTTCCTGAATAGAATTTTGATTTGTTAAGGTAGTTCCCAAATATTTGAACTCTTCCACCCTTGAAAGAGAACTATTATCAGTCTTTATACTGTGACTTCGTCCCGCATTCTGATCTCGAGACATGACCACGTACTTAGTTTTATCAACATTTATTTCTAGTCCAATTTCCTTACAAGCCATTACCAAGTCTTCTGCGCTTTCCTTTATAGTATTTACGCTTCCTCCCAATATATTAACATCATCAGCATAAACCGGAAGCTGATGTTAAAATACACGCCAGGAATCCGAAAACCGATCAGAGCATACATCTATCCACCAGTAACAAAACATTACATCATAATAATTGCATGGTGAGACATACTGGCGCTGCCCACATATCGTCGGCTAGCCCACTTGCTCACACCTCCAAATGCCCTCCACTGTTCTATACAGTACTTGAAATTTTAAAGTTTTTTTAAAGTTATTGTTTCCCAGATTTTATTAAGCTTTCAACTGTTTTAATATGTAATACCTGTTAAAGTAATTCCAATTTGATGTAAGACGAGATCTCGTCCGTTCTTGGCATTATAACATATATATCCTAACTTGATTTGTATTCAGCCTGAAGACGATTTTTTAAAAGCCGAAACATGTTGCTGATAACATTTAAACTGATGATTAATTAAAAGTTGTGTATAGACTTCTAATTACTATTGTTCAATTTACTAGTATATTAAAAACAACATAACGCGGATGCCTTGCCTAAAGCATATACACACATACATAAAAAAACCTGGCCACAAAAATAATCTATCCAACCAGAATCAAAAACCCTCGTCGCCTTATACCCCAACTCCTGAATGACCAAAAGACACCCCATTAGTGAAAAAAAAGGTACAAACCACATAGAACCAGAGAACAAAGAAGGACCATATCAATATACAGAAAACAAACTATCACAAAAAATAAAACCGGCCAGCTCATAACCAATTCAATCCCCCCCCACCCCCTCCCAAAATACAACAAATCTCGTAAGAAATCTCAAGTAAAAACGCAAAAAAACAATAGGAGATGGGCAAATTAACCACATAAGAACACCACCACCGAAAACTGACATAACCTATAAAACAATTATACCTAATTCTATACTATAACCAGTCTCAACTACAATACAATTCCGTGGTAACGTAAAATAGACACAAGCTACACATGTCTTAACGCTGTACTAACTACTGCTGAAAGCAATCAACACCGAACGTACTGAAGCGTGACGACCGGAAATAAAAGATACAGAAAAGTGAATTTGTATCGAAAATTGCCCACTCTCTGAGGTATATTTTAAGAAGAGAGCGTTTCCCGAGTTAGCACAACACGCGTCTTCGAGCGACCGGTCGTTACTTTAATTCAGGTATGGTTTATGCAACGACATTCATCAGCATCTCAGACTGGATGAATGGTAGGACGTTAAGATTCAGGTTTTCTGAGATGTTGTGCTGTGTCTATGGGTAAATATTTCAGGACGTTTCGACGGATCACAGTGCCACGATCTTCAGGGTTCAGCAGTCCATAAGATCTCCCGAGCGGCTATTTCACTCGAACTGCCCTACTTAACCCAACGACAAAGCGCCAACATCGTCAGAACCTCAACGAGTTCAACACCGTGTTCACAGCAGATGTGTTTGTCTGAAGCCAGATGAATGCGGTCCCTAGCCCCGCTCCTCCAATCGTATTTCCTTCGCATCCATAAGATTAAAGTTTTCCCCTGCCCAAGCCATGACAGAATATAGTTGAGCAAACGTATGGCTCCACTCATTCTTCACCACGCCGCTAAGATGGCGATAACTGGTTAACCTCACACCCCCTACCGGTTTAACCTCGCGACAGAACCCTGGTATCCACTGAATGGGAGGCTTGGTGGGCCCCAGACGGTCTGGACATACGGAGAAGAGAAATAAATCACTTGCCCATATCGGGATTCGAACCCTGTACCGCCCAGTTACTAGCCCAGGTGCCATACCGAACACGCTGCCCCAGCTCGCTCTTTCACATCTACTCAAATATCAATTCAAGATCAGGCAATATAACACAGAGAACGTTAACTACGATCTTAATACTGTAGGTACAGCGAATCGCATGTTAATCAGTTCGCAGAACCAACTTTACATGCACTAAATGCATTCTTCACACGTTACAAATACTGCAACATGTTTCGACACACTACACGTGCCGTCGTCAGGGAGTCTGTATAGTTGTTATCATAACGCTTTCAAATGGTCCGTTGTACCATAAGTGAATAACTTCACAGTGATACATTTGCACATATTCACTTAAAGGCAAAGGTAAAGTTCACCCTAGAACAGGTCAAGAAGGCCCAGAGGTGGAGTAGAGGTATAGCTCTACTCTTTCTTTAAGATAGGCGCTAGATGGGGGTGGGTGGTCAACGCCACGACCCGGTCGCTTTACCCCCGCGAAAGACCCGGTATACGAGGCTGGGTAGGCCCCAGGGTCGGTCTGGACGGTTGCGGAAAACCTCGCCGCCCACCGGGATTCGGTCACCGGATCATCCAGTCCGTAGCGAGTCGCTATACCGAATACGCTATTCCGGCCCACCTAAAACTCAGTTTCAACACATAAATATTTAAAACACGAATTTTAAAACAGCATAAAAAATGTACCGTCCAGCAGAATATAGACTGTTGATGGTGGCTTTATAAATCGAACCCGTTGCCACTGACTCCCCAGAGATATTATCGAAGACCAATTCGGGTTGAGTCCTTTGTGTGTGTGTGTGTGTGTGTGTGTGTGTGTGTGTGCCGAGTGCTGAGTAGAAGCCTACGATGTTCGTAACAAGTTTTCGTTTTTTGCAGATGTGTAGCAGAGGAAACCTTTGTTCTGGGATATGTCGCATGTCATATCCCAGAAAAATGGTATCTTCGATGCTCACTGCATTACGTCAGTCGCATTTCAATATCCAGTAAAAGGTAAAGCAATCCCATTATAGGCTCGGACAGGCCCAGAGGGTTCCAGGAGGTTGAGGCTCCCAGATTTCGAGACAATCGGCATATGAAGGTGGTAAGGTTGTCAGCTCTACGCACCGGCCGCCTCTACACCCCAGAAAATATTGCTGGTACTCATTTGTGTTAGAGGCTGAGTCAACGCCAGGGCCATAGTGCGGCCGGTAGGATTATGTCAAAGAAAAATTCCAGTGACGCCATCGGGAATCGAACCCGCGATCTTCCGACTTGTAGCGTAGTGCCTCAACCAACTGCGCAACCGCGTACCCCCTTTCAGTATCCAGTACAGCCTGAATTTGTGGTGAACAACAATAGGAGAGAAGTTCTCTTGGGTGCCTACGAATTCTAGTGGACCTAAATCTACTGCCACCCTCTCACGCCAGTAAACATGGTGCCCTACCAACAATATCTAGGAACGATATCCAGTTTTAAAATCCAGTTAAAGTGAAATGTAAGTTTCGACCTTTCTCAGGTACTCCAACAAGTCGTCGTTTCTCAACGTTGACGATAAAGGGCGAGTCTTCGTGGATCACGCCTACATCTTCCGTGCCGGATCTACTCCCGGAACTCGTTGAGCAGGTTCCGGAGTCATCGTCATCATCATCATCATCAGCCTGAACGGGAGATGCCTGCGTTCGTTGGTCGTTGTGGAGTGTCGGTGACGCTGCACAGGGGCACAACAAACCGTTCACTGATTAAACGTCCCAAATGTCAAGCCGCTGTCCCACGACTGGTGTACTTGTCAAGTGCACCAGTAACTATGCATTGTATAAGCAGCCACATGAGCAACTGCCATACCCACAACTAATGCGTTTTATAAACGCGTCAATAACCGCGCACTGTGCAAGCAGTCAAGTAAATACCTGCCATGCTGTTCCCACGACTGGTTTCCTTGGCAAACTTTCATTACTCGTATACATCACCAAACAGCTGACAGAGCGAAACAACCACAACGTGGCAAGTACAGTAGAACTCCAATTATCCCGATTAATTGGAACGGCCAGTCATCCGGTTATGCTGAAAATCCGGATAATTGAATTTTTCTTTGAAAATAAGATACATTGGCAGTCTGAAGTTTGGTTGTTACTATTTACAGTATGTACCTGCGTCTCAACCTTTCGACCTTGCCTGATGTGAAGTTCTAGAAGCCATAACACTGTACTGTACAGGGGTGCTGATAAGTCCTTAGCCCGACCAGGAAGGAAACAAGTTAATGCTTCTGTGAAAATGGTGTGAATTTCCTTCAGCGCCCTGCCTTGCACGAAAAAAAAAAAAGAAAACTTGATGACAGCTCGTGCCTCGATGTTGCTGAAATCGCGCGCGTCCCTGACATGCTTCTGAGCTTGTTTCCTTCCTGATCGGACTGAGGACTTATCAGCACCCCGGTACTTGATCTGATAACCGGCAATATCAAGGCAAGCCAGTTTTGTACAATTATCGACAAATTTACCCGAAGGGCCAAGCCCATCCGGATAATTGGCTATCCGGATTAGTGGAGTTCTACTGTACCTACACGTGATAATATTGTCAGATATAACTGTCGTGGTAATGTGAGGGCTGAACTGCAAGATGGCAGGCTGTATAAGATTCACGACATAAATACAGAGGGATCTGACGAAAACGCTATTTAAAACCGCAGTGCCTGATAAAGCGACTTCTCAGCTGATAGGTTTCTACCAGATTTCCTCTCAATAATGTTTCATATATATATATATATATATATATAGATGTACGGATACACCGTCTACATACCTACCTGGACCCCACCCTCACCCAGCGGAAATATTCCGTTCTTTAAGGCGGTAACTACTAACACTGTTGTCTTCCGGAACGTGACGCCGTGTGGTCCGGTGGATATGCACCGTTTCGGAGAAACCTGCTACCTCAATCGTCAGTGCAGACTATAGCTCGTTCCTCTAACACGTCGGTACATATCTACTAAACTACATGGGGTCACAAAGCAGAGCACAACCATCTTCCGCCGAATCCAATCCGCACTCTCACAGCGTATTTCTAAAATGTATAACGTACTGACTGACTCCATACAGCAGATTCCTTCGTGAATCTGAAAGTCGCTTAGCTGGCCAAGAAACTATCTGTCATTTAAGGAATCCGAAGGTGCAGTGCTGTACATAATATTGAACACCAACTCCCTCAAATGGTCAGCAGCTAAGGCCGAAACATTTCGAAGCATTAATTAACAACTAATAACAAAAAAAGCTGTGCAACTAGTTTGTGTTAAATTTGATGTATGTAATATAGCTGCACGGAGAATGCAAAGCATTGATGTGCAGTGCTGAGTTCAAAGGACACAGACAAATGCAAATTTGAATAAATGAAGTATAAGGTCGACTTGAGATTAAAGTACCGTATATTCTCGAATCTAATCCGCACCCGAATCTAATCCGCACTAGTTTTTGCCGATTTATTAAACGAAAATAAAGTTAGTTCGCGGTTCTAATCCGCACATTTCCTTCAACCGCCTTCAGAAATCGCACGGTGGGTGTCGGCTGCATGGAAAGCCATCTCGGAGAGCATTATCGTCAGATCTTTCAAGAAGTGTTGCATAAGCAATGGTTTGGACGGATCCGAAGACGACATTCTGTGGGAGGACGATGGTGAAGATAAAGATGATAGTGACTGGGTGACGGATAACGATTCAGTTATGAGTGATGACGGCGAGTACGATGAATAATAAATTTTAAATATTATATAATATATTATAAATAATAAATAAAATAATAAGTTATTGTATTGTTCTTACGGCACGTACAGCGGCTCTATCATTTTTCCAAAATCCAGCTCACGACCGCGAATCTAATCCGCACGCGATTCTAATCCGCATCTGATTTTTAGCCCTCTGAAACCGTAAAAAGGGTGCGGATTAGATTCGAAAATGTACGGTATTTCGTGCAGTCATGCGCACATCCTGCCGGGATATGCCGGCCTACTAATAAAACGTATTTTAGAACTTGACGCAATGACGAAACCATCAGGCCTGCTTGTGAAGAAGTCAAAAGGATGACGTCTGACATATTGAGACACCACGCACTGATTACAGGATTCCTAAATACAAACAGAAAAAAAAACACCACACAGTTTCGCCTCTTTTAATCACACAAAGATCTCATTCACTATCCTGCTATTTATAACGACGCCGAAGGCAGGAACGCTCAGAACGCGCACAGAATCTTCACTCACGCTGTAGTCCGTTCACTCACATTTCAGCGTGCTTTTTAAGCTAGTTTCCGATATAATGAGGCAATATTTCGTCGCCGACGGACATCAAACCCCGATTTCTCGGTCATCCAGCTCATAGCCTGGTCATTATACTAAGCTACGGTGTCACCTTACTATGTAGGTACAAGGGCCAAATAAATACCCTGGTCATGACATGAAGGCATATGGGAGGAGCGGAGGCAGAGCTCCATTCATTCTTAAGCTTCAGCGCTAGATGGAATTGAGTGGCCAATATGACGCTCCGGCCCCTTTAACCTCAGGAAAGAACCCTGGACGTTGGGCGGACCCAAAAGCCGGTCTGGTCTTTTTCTACAACAACTGGGATTCAAACCGCGGTTCGTCCTTACCGTAGCCTAATCGCTACACCGACTAAGCTATCTCGGATCCTCTTATCACACAATGCGTTCGGATATAAAACTTCACGTAAAGTATCAGTTGATGACTTAACGGAATAATGGAACCCAACCCGCTGTGATAAAAACTTATCTTTTATCTCACTTGATGGTTTCTGGTTGTGTGCGTCTGATGAGGGTTACCATCTTGTGGCATATGACGCCGTGAGTGTGGTACAAATTTACGGATGCTTCTAATAGTCTAACCTGAGTACGGAGCGGAAAGTCCCTCCGCAACCTCCGTACATTTCCACAACCCCATCCTGCACTATATACCAGTAACATTCAGTCACCGAACTGACGACACGAAACGTCGCACTGTGCTTATTTTGGAGCATCATCGACCGCAGGGCGATCGGGCTCGGTAACTACATAGTTGTGTCGGAAGGGTAACTCATTACAGGCCCTACACTGGCCATTGTGAGGTACATTCGATATCATGGAGAGGTAGTCAATAAAATATCTGAGAGTAAACCGGAGGGAGAAGAATGGGAAGACCTAGAATGAGATGGTTGGAACATGTTGAAAAAGATACATTGGAGATGAAGGCTAAAAGATGGCGACAGAAGGCAGTGGAAAGAGAAGACCGGGCTTTTGCAATTAAGGAAGCCACGACTCTCAGAAGGCCGCAGAGACTAGGAGCAAAAGAAAGTATATTCGATATACACGGTGTTTCGTTAGTTATCTTCACTCCTGCCTTCAGACAAAAAGAGACGAGTGCTGTATTTATCGACGCTGTGAGATGGTAAAATAATGTAGCGTCGATGGTAAAGGTAAAACGGTAAAGTTCACCCTACAGCTGGCCACGAAGGCTCAGAGGGGGAGTTGGTATAGCTCTACTCTTTCTTTAATCTCGGCGCTAGATGGGGGTGCGTGGTCAACGCCACGCCCCGGCCGCTTTTCCCCAGGAAAGAGACCCGGTATCCACTGTATAGGAGGCTGGGTGGGCCCCAGGGCCGGTCTGGACGGGTGCGGAAAGTCTCGCCCCCCACCGGGATTCGATCCCCGGACCGTCCAGCCCGTAGGGAGTCGCCATACCGACTACGCTATCCCAGCCCACAGCGTCGATGGTAGATGAATTAAGTGTGAATACGGAGCATTGGTGGAATGATAATGACAGGGGGGAAAAAACAAGGTCCTGTGCCACTTTTTCCAGCACAAATCCCATACGCAATGGCCTGAGGGGACTAACCGCCTGAACCATAGCACGGCCCCATTCTTCAAGTGACTGTCCCGATACTGACACATTCATTATTACATTTCTAGACCTGAATATTCGCGACTACAGTTGGGTCTTCAAAGAACGTATAGGTTTCGCTACGTTCCCTGCATTGTTCCTTCTGTCCAAAGGCTTTACCTGTCCAGACGCTTACAATTACGCGTAGTGTAACTCGCGAGATTAGTGAATTACCTGTCACCCGCACAGCTGCTTTCCAACCTCAAGAAGAAACTTACCTATCATTAGCACACCGCTACATAAGACGTTCAAAGCGACTGCCTCCTGCATGTATAACCGAACTCCTGATTTGTACTAAACAGATAAAAGACAGCTCCGTCAAACACAACTATTATTATAGTTTTTACAATATCTGACATCATGTTTCGAACTGGAAGGTCATCAGGAAGGTGATACAAAATATAAAAGGAAGACAGTGATTATTTTGTACCACCTTCTACTGATCATGCTTTACCAAGTCGAAACATGTTGTCAGGTATTGTAAAACATTATTTTTACAATAAACAGTTGGGTTTGAATTGTCTTATGATACTTGATTAATAATTACAAAACAGGATAACGTCCCTGAAAAACCTTATGCCTAAGAACGTACAGTTCACCCTATAACCTGTCACGAAGGCATAGAAAGGGAGTAGAGGTACAGCTCTACGCTTTCTTTAACCTCGGTGCTAAATGGGGGATGGGTGGTTAACGCCACGCCCCGGCAACTTTACCCCTGGGAAAGACAACCGGTACCCACTGTACAGGAGGAAGGGTGGGCCCCAGGGTCGGTGTGGGCGGGCGCGGAAAATCTCGCCACCACCGGGATTCGATCCCCGGACCTTCCAGTCCGTAGCGAGTCATTACAACCGACTGAACTATCCCGGCCTACGTCCTCCAAGTGTGGAAAAGGTAGGTGTAGTGCACTGCTTCGTGTTTCATCTAAGTCTGAGTTTCAGCTGTCAGTCTCCCAGACAAAAGGAAAGGGCCGTAAATCCTGCAGTGGTGGGAATTACCTTGCTGCTGTCAGATGCTCTACAAATTGTGCGAACATTTCTCATACAGAGCTCACGAACTGGGGCGTTCGAGCGTGGATACAAACACGGCACAGAGAGAGATTACTCCCGTGCATCAAAATCTGGCACTTCCTTCTCGAGGATAACACAGGAGATTTCTTTTGATGCCTGAATGATATCAAACTTAATCTGCTTTAGAATCCCATACTTCAAGCAAGGAAGTTTACACCAATGCCCTGTACAGAATATATAAAAAGTTCGGTTACCCTCGTAAGGCAATTCATGTGCCAGCTTATATCAAAGAACAACAAGTTTAAAAAAATTTGGGAACCAACTCAAAATTCTAGGGGCCAGAAGGGCCATATGAAACGCACTGCACACCGAGGACCCACAAGTATCAGGCGCAACGACACAAAATTCGGTCTCGCGGGCGACCTGGAGCCCGGGATCTCACGCATCCCTGTCTATACTAGCGTAATTCCTGTTCAAAATTCAACAGGAAATCCCATACAAACTTTCGCAAGTTTACTCCTTCCCTTCTTCCTACAACATCCTTTTCCACCTCTTCACTTGCGGGCTTTCTCATATTCTCTGTCCCCCTTCCTTCCTCCTTCTCCTTCTCTACGTAAGACAATCAGTTATGGCAGTGAGGCAACAATCCTTTGGTACTGGGGACCTTGATATTATGTACTGGGTACTGATGGTGTGATAAACTGAAAGGTAAGAAAATGCTTGAAGAAAAAGCCGTCCCAATGCTAATTTGCCCCCCACAAACCACAAATTCCTTCCCAAAACCTTCACCGTTTTCTAGGTTATAACGATTCCTTCTCCTGTTCTTCATGGAAATGGGGTTCCCCTTATACAATCGCTTCAGAGCTCAGACATAAGAAATAAAGCGAGGTAGCGGTACTTTGTGTGAACCCTGTAGGCGTATGAGATTAATCAATACCGACAGCGCACGCTGAGATCGGTACTGTCCAGATTAATATAGGCAGACGATTATCAAAAATATTCGTTATCCGAACGGTGAGCAGATAGTGCATGTGAGCAGAAAGACAGTCAAAGGCTGCTACACGATACGTTTGTTCTTGGTTCATTTAACGTCGCTTTTCAATAGGCCGTATAATAGGACATATGAAAAGGATGATCAGTGAATATTAAACCAGAAAGAATGTTGTGGGAAGCGGCCGTGGCCAAATTTGGGGCTCCATTTCGTCATATACCTGCCATAGTGTCGCCTGTGTACTATGGCTTCAACATGGTGTACCCTAAGATTGAAGCCGAGACTCTGCGGTGAGATACCTGCGACTGAATGTGAAGCAGGCACACATGCAGGACGTTTCGACTAATCAGACGATTGACTTCCACCACAACGCTCAGAACGTTACACTAAGAAACGTTCCACGATCAGGCCTCCGGCGACGTAACATATTATCAGTACGTGGATTGTGAAGATTGCTGTCGCGTGGGACGTGGCATCGTGTAGTCTGGTAGAATATTACGTTTCAGAGAAACATTCTTCTCACGTCTTAAGGGTACTAAACATATACCCCCGAAACGTCGGTAAATTTCTGCCATGCTAAAAGGCAGGTCCCTTGTTTCGGCCAAAAGCATATAATTATACTGCTTTATTAAATGTTCTGACATCATGAGACATAATCAAACATGTGTGCGGTTGTAACAATGTAACATATACACACGTTTTAACTTCGATAACAAACAGCAGAATATCTTCATTAAGGCAATAACAAGACAGGCAAAGTAGGTATGTATAACGTAACATTGAGACGCGTTCGTGCAACCGCTGTTACTGTGAAAAAGCAATGAGTATTATATATTCTCAGTGTGTATTTGCAGCCTTAGGTATCCAGCATGCAATGCGCATGAGCCATATTGTCATCCGTGGCCTGCCCCGCTCTGCATTATTTTTCCACATTTTCTCACAAACGGCACGATTTTAGAGAGAAAAAAAGAAACAACTTATTGAATAAAAACGTGTGTTTTGATTTTCTCTACAGCTTTTGTTTGAAACATTTCTCACTCTAGAAGAATTCAGCGAGATATTGCCAAAAATGTATATTGGCCTTTATTCTTGTACGGGTTTAATGAAAATTGAATTTTCTCGAGATTTTCGAAAAATCCCCGAATATCAAATTTCATGAAAATCGATCCAACGAGAGCCGTGATGTTCCATGCGGACGGACAGACAGCCATGACGAAGTTAACAGTCACTTTTCGCAATTTTGCGAACGCGCCTAAAAGTGTCACACCCACGATAAATCATTTAAAACTGGATGACATATTCAAATCCTAATTCATTTTAGAAGATTTAATACCATCGTCCTCATAACAAGGAGCCGCCTGGAACAATTTTTTTTTTATCTTGCGCTCAATCGTCCACCCTGTCAGAAAAAGAGTAGCCCACCT
>Ga0123354_10009007_pt1 | contig 15244 bp, 10 predicted proteins | sample TergutLab28metaG_2_FD_97872 | JGI IMG/M metagenome (GOLD analysis project Ga0123354, IMG submission 97872) | Labiotermes labralis P4 segment gut microbial communities from Petit-Saut dam, French Guiana - Lab288 P4 | ecosystem: Host-associated > Arthropoda: Insects > Digestive system > Gut ...
AGTCGTGGGCGTAATGCGTGGATGAGCCGAAATATTCGGAATATCCGGCGCGCAAAGTGACGGTGGCCTTGCCTGATGCATAGGCGGCGGAAGCCACGTACGTGGTCTGAAAGACATCGGCGGAACTGCCCGGATTGTTTTGATAGTCGGCCTGCGTCTGCAGCGTGAGCGTCGTTTTGCCGACGGCCTGGGTCAGGCCCGCGGACCATGTGGGGTAGAGGACCGCCGCTCCGGTGTCGTAGAGGGAATCCACGACGCCCGCGCGGCAGAAAATGAGCCCATGTTCCGCGTAGGCGTAGTTGCCGACGAGAGTGGCGATAAAACGCGTGACGTCGCCCTGATCTCTCTGCCAGGCGGTCCTGGCGCCGTTTTTATCAACGAGCTGACGCTCCATGCGTGCGCCGAATCCCGCCTGGGCCCTTTGCGTGAGGTCATGGAGGACATCCAAAGAGACATCCTGGGTGAGCATATCGGGGTTTTCACGCGCCCCGTAGAGTGTCGCGGTGATGCGGTATGCGAGGGACGGGTGGGTACGTTCGGCGACGTTTGGCGTGAATGTGAGCCCGGCCGAGGCGATGTTCTGGTTCACCTGGTTTCGCGTGGAATCCGCGCGCGTCGGCGTGCCCAGAAAGGCGTTGTGAAACACCATGGCGTTGTGGTCCGAGACGTCAAGAACGAGCGTCTTTTCGGTCACGTTCACGGAGGCCTTCGCGTCGAGCGTGTTGATCATTTCGTTTTCACGCTGGCCCGTGTTGTAGATGAGCAGGTCTCCCCGGTAGGAGAGCGCGCCGTTCACCCGGTTTCCGGCATAGGCCGCGTCCAGGGCGGGGCTCAGCACGGTGACCGTATCCGCCTTGGGGCGGCGCGTTTCATTGACGTTATCGTTGTATTCCTCGCTGACCTGGATACTGCCGTGATACGTGAGGCCCGCCCTGGCGGAGGTGGCGTTGTCGGCCTGGGCATGGCTCAGGGAAGGCGCGGACAGCGCAAGCCCGGCGAACGTGAAAAAGCCGAAGAGGAAACGCTTGTTGCCCAGGGACTCCTTCCAGAGCTTTTTCAGCCAGGGCGGCGCTGTCCGCGCGGGAACGGGCGTACGGGGCACGGACTTCAACTGGTTCATGGTCTGCTTCAAGTCCTCAATGCGGCCGGTCAGGGTGGAGAGCCCCTCTTTCACGCCGCTTCGTTCCGCTTCGTTTTGTTTGGACGCGGTTTCGAGGTCGCATAAGCGGCGGTTCAGCCCGGTCAGCACATCCTGGAGTTTGCTGCTTACGGCTTTGGCAGGCGGCTCCCCGGCACAGGACTCCCAGTATTGAGCCTTAAAGGAGATGTCCCTGGCGATCTCGTGGATGGTCTCGCCGGTGACGTGGCTGGCCTCGTTGGCGAAGGCGTCCAGGAGAATATAGTCGCACAGGATGTTGATGAGCCTTGGGATGCCCCTGGCGTAGGAGGAAATGATGGGAAAACACTCCGGGGCAAACGTCAGGGCGTCGCGGTTGCCCGCGGCTTCCAGCCGGTGGAGGATGTAGTCGCCGGTCTCGGCCTGGGGGATGGGGTCAATGTGGCAGTTGATCTGGATGCGCTGGCGAAGCTGGAGAAGTTCCTGCGAACCCAGCACGCGCCGCAGCTCCGGCTGGCCCACCAGGATAATGTGTATGAGTTTTTTGTCCGCGGTTTCCAGGTTGGAGAGCATCCGCACTTCCTCCAGAACGTCGCGGCTCAGGTTTTGCGCCTCGTCAATAATGAGGACCACGGGCCTCTTTTTTGTGTATTGTTCTATGAGGAAATCGTGGAGCTCGCGCAGGAGCGAGGGCTTGTCCTTGTCTTTTGTGGAAAGCCCGAACTCCTCGTTAATCATGGCCAGAAGCTGAAGCGATTCCACTTTGGTGTGGAAGATCCGCGCCAGCAAGACGTTGTTCAAATGCTTTTTGATTATTTCCCTGATGATGGTTGTTTTGCCCGTGCCGACTTCTCCGGTTAAGAGAATGAATCCTGACCGTTCCCTGATGCCATAGTCGAGATACGTCAGAACCTTCCTGTGTGATTTGCTCGGATAGAGGAAATCAGGATTGGGGAGAAGTTCAAAGGGCTTCTTCTTGAAATGGAAATAGGATTCGTACAAGACGATCCCTGTGCGATACGTTTAGTGTTCTTTTGCGTAATAGTCGTGATAGTACGAATACGACGATGGAAGCGGCGACTGCGCCGCGTTGTACACCAGGCCGGAAACCTTGTTGCCGAGCAGGGTTATCGTCTCTTTGGTATCTTCCAGGGAGCTTTTTCCTTCCCGGATCACCAGAAGCGCGCTGTCCGCCAGGCCGTTTAAGGTGCGCGTTTCAGCGAAGAGCAGCACGGGCGGCGTATCTATCAGGATAATCCGGTTTTTGTAGCGGTGCTTTAACTCCTGGATGAGCCGGTTCATGGTCTGCGAGGTGAAAAGCTCCAAGGGATTTCGCACGGGCTTGCCGGCGGGCAAGAGCGAGAGTTTGCCTACGCCCGTGTTGATGATGGCCGCCTCAACATCGTTTTCGCCCCGCAGACACTCGGAGAGCCCGGTTTGCGGGGTGATATCCAGATATTTGTGACACGCGGGCTTTCGCAGGTCCGCATCCATGAGAAGCACCGTGTGGTCATGTTCCTTGGCCAGGGTTACGGCCAGATTAACCGCCACCAGGGATTTGCCGTCGCCCTGGTTGGGGCTTGTGATGAGAAAGACGTTCTGCGGGTTTTGCGAGTGGATGACCCCAAAGAGCGATTCTTTGAGTTTGCGGAATTGTTCCGCTTCGCTTGATTCCGGCGTCTTTACGGCCACGAGCCGGTCATAGGTGAATCGTGAGGGATCAACCGGGACGTCGTGAAAAGGCGCGGCGTTCTCTCTTTCAGGTTCCTGAAACGATGCGCGCGCGGCTTTGTTCAAGGCTTCTTCGATTCTGCTCATGGCTTGGTCCGTCAGGCTCTATAGGTTATGCCGGGCCGCACTCAGAAAGGACTGCGCCCAGTCGGTGAGTTTCAGGCTCTCCACTGTCAGGACCAGAAGCACCAGGACGAACCAGCTCCCGGCCATGATGACGGTGAGCCGGTCTTTGCGCCGCTTCCGGATATCCTCCTCGGGCGTGGAGATGACGGGGATAACGGCGAAGACCGGCAGATTAAGGGCCTTGAGGTCCTGGGCGCCGCGCAGCGTGGGGTTCAGGCGGTCCGCCAGGTAAGCGCCCATGGCCCCGGCCGCCAGGCCAAGGACAATGCCGAGCACGATGATGGCCGGTCTGTTGGGGGAGGACGCGAACTCAGGGATGACCGCCGGATCAATGACCCGGAAGGTCGTTGATTTGTCGTTCAACTCCATCTGCTTGGAGATTTCAGACTGGCCGTAGCGGGTCACGAGCTGGTTGTAGATGTCGGCGTCGCGCGTGCGTTTGCTTGTGCGCTGGGCCAGCTCCGCCTTGACCAGGGGCATCTCGCGCAGCACGTCCTTGCTGTCTGTGAGGATTTTGTTCTGGTAGTCAATCATGGCGCCGATCGAGTCCATTTCCAGTTGCGCGAGCTTGGCGGACTGGGCGGCGGTCATGCCCTCGCGGTTGACGGGTTCGGGCGCGGCCGTCCCGGACGCGGAGGCCTCCACGCCGCGGCTTGCGGCCAGAGCGGCCCTGGCCCGGATCACCTTGGGATTTTTCTCCGTGTAAATGGTCAGGAGTCTTTTGAGTTGCGCGTCGGGGCGAAGGATGCGCCCGGCTGCGGCGCTTTTGCCCGGTAAAAGGATTTCCGACCTGCCTTTGAGCGCGGCGAGTTTCAGGTTCAATTCTTCGATTTTCTTTTCGGCGTCGCTGATCTGGCCCCGGATGAATGTCTCGTCAGAGCTTAAAATAAGCCCCTTTTCGCTCTTATACGCGTTGATGGCCGCGTCGGCCTCGTCAAGGCGCTTTTTGTAGGTCTGTATCTGGTCCGCGAGGAACTTTGAGGCCTCTGTGGATTCTTCGCGCTTGGTGGACGTATTCTCCTCAATATAGACCCGGGCCATGGTGTTGACGAAATCTCTGGCGAACGTCGGATCCCTGTCCAAAAAGCTTATGGCCAGAAGCCCCTGTTTTTCGTTCAGGCTTATTTGGATGCGCTTTTGAATGTCATTTATGTATGTCTCCTGTTCGGATTCGTTTTTGAAGCTCAAATCCTTGTCCATGACTTTCAAAACGCGCATGAGCATGTTGCGGCTGGTCAAAAGGACTGTTAAATTCTTTATCTTTGTCTGCATTGACGGAGAGACGGCGATGCCTTTCACCAGGTCTGTAATGACGCTCTGCTCAATAAAAATCGTTGTCTTTGATTCATACTTCTTTGGAAGAACGTACCCTGTGACGATAGCCGCTGTCATAACCAGAAGCGCGGTTGCGAAAAAAATCTCTTTACGTGAAAAAACAAGACGCACGATGGGCGGATATTTGCTGCCGGAGAAGAACATGGCGTGTGCATCCTCCAATGGATTAAAAAAAGCTTTCTTCGACAATAATGAGGTCGCCGCCCTGCAGCACCACGTTCTGGGCCATATCGCCGTCCTTGATGAGACGTTTGGCCTTCACGGCGATCGTTTGCTTCTGGCCGTCGGCCTGGCGCACGATCTTTGTGTCATTTGGACTGGCGAACTTGGAAAAGCCGCCAGCCTCAAGAATGGCCTCCAAAAGGGTCATGCCTTCGCGGTAGGTGACCATTTTGGGGGCATTGACCGCTCCGGTCACATAGACGCCCCGGTTGGACGCCTGGGACGGAAGATTCACGGCGTCTCCGCCCATGAGGGGAATATCCTGGGACACATCGCCAGCCAAAAGCTTGGAGAAGTCTTTTTTGATCTCCTTGCCGTCGCGCGTCAGGGTGGCGTTACGCATGTCCACGGCGCTGGTATCGCCGAGCCCGGTGAGCAAGGGGAGCAGGGTGTGGAATTGACCCGCGTCCACCGTCACGGGCTTTACGCCGCCGCCTGTCACAAAGACCTTGCTGTTGCCCATGCTTGTGAGCGTCACGGTGACGATGGGCTGGCGGATATACTCTTTGAGCTTTCCGGTGATCCGGTCTTTCAGCTCCTCGACCGTCAGATCCGTCGCGTCCACGTCGCCCAGGGAACGCACCGGAATCTTACCGTCCGGGCGGACAACGGCATCGGTCTGGTAGTCCGGCTCACCGGCGACGCTTATGACGATCTTATCCCCGGAGGATATCTTATAGTCTTTTGCAAAGCATAAGGCAGGAAGAAGCAGTGCGAAAATGAATGTGACAAATATTTTGAACATGCCTTTCCTCCATATCTATTCAATTATCGAGCGCCGATGCGTCCGAGAACGACTCCGATAGTCGAAAGAAGGATTCTTAAATCAAAGAATAAAGAGATATTTTTGATGTAATAGAGATCGTACCGGAGTTTTTCCAGGGCGTCCTGCACGGATGCCCCGTAGCGGTAGCGCACTTGCGCCCAGCCGGTCACGCCGGGCTTCACGAAATGGCGCTCGGAGTAATAGGGCATGGCCTGTTTCAGCGTGTTCACGAACTCGGGGCGTTCCGGCCTTGGGCCCACAAGGCTCATCTCCCCTTTCAGCACGTTTATGAGCTGCGGGATTTCGTCCATGCGGGTCTTGCGCAGGAACCTTCCGACGCGCGTTATTCTGGGATCGGACGCGTGCGCCCAGACCGCGCCGGTGCCGTCTTCCGCATCCTGGCGCATGGTGCGCAGCTTGAAGATGGTGAAAGGATGGTTGCCCTTGCCCACGCGCGTCTGCTTAAACAGAAGCGGTCCCGGCGAATCGAGCTTCACGGCGATGGCCAGGAGGGGCGCAAGCGGCAGGGCAAGCAGAAGGCCCGTCAGGGAGCAGACGATGTCCACGGCGCGTTTGGCGAGTTTCAGCCCCGGTGTGATGTTGAAGCCATGGCTGAAGATGAGCCAGCCCGGGGTGATGGTTTCAACCGAAAGCTTCCCGGTCAGGCGCTCGTAGAGGCTTGGGGCGTCCAGCACTTGAATGCCGGAGAGCTTGCAGCTAAGCATCTCCTGCAGGGGAAAGGCGCCGCGCCGCTCAGCGAAGGATACCACCACCGTATTGGCTTTAAGGCGCCGCGCGGTCTCGAAGAGGGTTGCCGCGCCCGTGGTTTGATCGTCAGTTTTTCCAGCGGGATGCAATACGGAACCGGCCAGTTGGTAGCGTGGGCCCGCCGCGTCAATGAGCTGGCGCAACTCCTCGGAGCGGTCGCCGTCGCCCACCATGAGGACGCGGGTCGCGCCGCCCGGCAGCACGGCGGCAAGCTCCCGGCGCAGACTCCAACCGGCCATGATGCACGCGAATATGCCAAGCGCCTGAATCAAGAAGCGCCGTTCTTCCCCTGAAAGCGGCCGGATTTGGACCACGGCGTAGATGAGGACCAGCGATAGTCCCATGGGAAAAAGCGCCTTGGCCGCAATCCATGAGAGCGTATTGGGGATTTTTATATCGAGTGAGTTTCTCATGACGCCCTCCCTGACCGTGCCGTTTTTTACCGCGTGGAAGCCTCAGCCATCTTCAGATGCGCGGCGATGATCTCGCTTTTCGGAGCAAGCGCGGCCGCGCGCCGTAAAATATCCTGCGCTTGCGGGCCTTGGCCGTTTTTCAGCATGGCGTACCCGAGCGTATCCATCACCAGGGGATTGTCGCGGGCTTGTTCCAGGGCCTTTTGGGCCAGCTCCACGGCCTTCGCGGCTGTGCCCGGGCTTTCCGCATAGATCATGGCCAGATTGTTCAAGGCCATGGGGGACGAGGGATCATGGCTCAAGACGGATTCGTAGTCGCCTACGGCCCCGGCCGGGTCGCCGTTTTGTTCCCTGGCCAAAGCGCGCAGGGCATAGGCCGCCGTCATTGAAGGGGAGTCGTGGTTTAGGGCGATGATGCTGGATGCGGTTTTTTCGGCCTCCGGCCATTTTTTTTGGGCCGCCTCGATTTTCAGGCGCTCGGAGAGACCTGTCAGCCGGTCCTTTTGTTCAAGGTCCTGGAGAGCCGCCATGGTTTTGGGGCCATCATTTAGCGCGGCCAGCATCCGCGTTTTCAAAATGAGAACCGGAAGGGAGTCCTTATTCAGGGCCAGGGCCTGATCGAGCGTGTTAAGCGCCGTAGCGGTCATGTTTTGCCTGGCGTAAAATCCGGCCAGATTGATGAACGCGGCCAGCCGCTTGGACGCGGCGGCGGCGATATAATGCTCTTTGGCCTCCTCATGCTTGCCCTGGCTGTCGTAGAGAGCCGCGGCCACGGTATTGGCTTCGGCGTCTTGGGGCGCGATGCTCAGGAGTTTGCGGTATTCTTCCAGGGCCTTGTCCGGCTGTTTGGTGCCTGCGAAAAAGCGGGCCAGCGTCCGGTAGCCGCTCTTGAGAGCCGGATCGAGCGTCTGGGCCTTGGCGAACCTTTCCAACGCCTCATCTTCATGGCCCTTGACCCCAAGAAGAAGGGCCCCCTGGGCGCTTAGGGCCCGCGCCTGATCTTTGGGGGCGGCGTCCGGCGTCTCGAGCGCGGCCAGGGCCTCGGGCAATTTCCCCTCGTGGGCCAGGAGCGTGGCCAGATACACCTTGGGCTCAAACTTTTTTTCACTTATGGCCACCGCCTTTCGGAACTCGGCCTCGGCCCCGGCCGGGTCGCCCTTGGCGGACAGGATGGCCCCTTTTTTCAGATGCGCCGCGCCCGCCTGTGGCGAGTCGTCCCGGACCGCGCCAAACAGGGCCAGGCTTTTGTCCAGATCCTTTTTGCCGAGGTAAATGTCGCCCAGCATACTAAGGACCAGAGGATCATTCGGAGCCGTCTTCAAGGCCTTTTCCAGCACGGCGACGGCCTCGTCAGGGCGCTTTGCCTCCATGTGCAGACTGGCCATGAGCCGGCTGGCCTCCGTAAAACCAGGGGCGTTGTCCAGGACGGTCTGAAGCGCGCTGACCGCGGATTCCACGTCCTTGGCGCGGGCAAAGGTCACGGCCAGAAAATAGGTGGTTTCGAGGTCCGGGCGGATGCGCAGGGCCTCCTGGAAGCGGGGCACGGCCTTTGCGAACGCGCCCTTCTGAAAATCAATCAGCCCCTGCAGCTTGAACCCTTCGATCTCTCTGGGAAAATCCTTCATGAGGTCTCTTGCGTCCCGTTCCACCTCCGGGGTGACGCCCTTGGTCTCCAGCACAAGATGCCCGCTCTCGTATTTCGCCCTGTAATCGCCGGGATATTTCGCGGCTATGTCCGCATAGGTGGCGGCGGCCGCGTTCTTGTCGCCCTGTCTGAGCTGTATCTGCGCCAAAAGGCGCATAGCGGCCTGATCGCCCGGATGCTTTGTTAAAATCTCATTCAACCGCGCACTGGCCTCGCCCAGATCGGCAAGGCCCAGTTCGGCCTCCACCAGGCCCAGCGCGGCCTTCAGGCGTTCAGGATGTATCGCGAGCGCGCGTTTGTAATCGTTCTCGGCCGCCCCCAAATCGTTTCCGGCCATGTGGGCGTGTCCCAGGCCCTCCCAGCCTTCGGCGGAGTTTGGGAACTCCGTGAGGAAGGCCTCAATATCGGCCGCGGCGGCCGCGGCGTTTCCCTGCGCCAGCTTGGCCTTGCCCAGCAAAAGCCGGGTTCTGGCCGGGGCATGACCCCCGGACATCAGACGCTCCGCTTCTTTTTCGGCCTGGTCGGGCTTGCCCGTCTCCAGATAGGCCCGCACCAGTTCGAAGCGCGCCTCCTCATCAGCGGGATTTTTTCCCACGAGACTCTTGAAAATGACGGCCGCGCCCTTGGCATTGCCTTCGCGCATGTATTTGGCGGCCTCGCTCATCAGGTCTTCCCGCGTCTGCCGGTGGCAGGCGGAAAAAACCAGAGACAGCGCGGTAAAAAGGAGAACACTGCACAGCGTGGGCTTTCGCATGGGCCACTCCTCACAGGGCCATGGTCTTCACGGCTCTTGATGGGAGTAGAAGCGAATCGGACGTGGGAGAGAATGGGGGCGGCCCCGTAATCGCGTTGGGGGGAATCCGCCAGAGAGGGCGACGCCTCCCTTCGGCTCTTACATGATCTTGCTTAAGAAGGCCTGGATGCGCGGCTGTTCGCAGCCGTCGCCGAAGAATTTCGCGGGCGGCTCGGAGAGCAAAATCCGGCCGGATTCCATAAAAGCCACGGTATCGGCCAACTCGCGGGCAAATCCCATATTGTGCGTCACGATGACCATGGTCATGCCTTCCAGGGCCAGCGTTCGAATGGCCTCGAACACCTCGCCCACCAGTTCCGGGTCCAGGGCGGAGGTGGGCTCGTCAAAGAGCATGAGCTTGGGCTGCATGGCCAGCGCCCTGGCAATGGCCACGCGCTGCTTCTGGCCGCCGGAGAGCGTGGCCGGAAAACGCCCGGCCTTGTCGCCCATGCCCACCTTTTCAAGCATCGCCATGGCCATGTCCCGCGCTTCGGCCTTGGGCCGTCCCAACACGGTGACGGGCCCTTCCATCACGTTGCCCAGGGTGGTCATGTGCGGAAACAGATTGAACTGCTGAAACACCATCCCGATCTGCGTGCGCAGCGCGCACAGACGCTTGTGGGAATCAAGAACCAGCCGTCCGTTCTGATGCCGGTATCCCGCGGCCCTGCCTTCAAAACGGATTTCGCCCGAATCAATGGTCTCAAGGAAGTTCATGGCCCGCAAAAGCGTTGATTTGCCCGATCCCGACGGGCCGATAATCACCACTTTTTCGCCGCGCCGCACGGATATGTTCACGTCGTCCAGGGCCGCGTGCTCGTCGAAATACTTGCGCAGATTGACGCATTCGATGGTGGGGACCGCGTTATCGTTTTTCATAGGTGCCCACCCGCGCCTCAATGTACTCAAAAATAAACGTGAATATAGTGGTGAAAAACAAATAGATGACGCCCGCGAGCACAAAGGGCGTGACATTGAAATAGGTATTGACCTGTGTGGAGGCCGTGCGCATGAGCTCCACCATGGCGATGGTGGAGACCAGGGCCGTATCCTTGATGAGCGCGGTGAACTCGTTGGCGATGGGCGGGATGAGCCGCTTATACGTCTGCGGTACGATGACCCGGCGCATGGCCTGGCCGTAGCTCATGCCCAGGGCCTTGGCCGCCTCCATCTGACCGGCCGGGATGGACTGGACGCCCGCCCGGATGATCTCGGCCAGATAGGCCGAATAGTTGAGCCCAAGCCCGATAAGCGCGGCCGTCAAGGGACGGAACGTAATTCCGAACGTCATTTTCGGCAGGCCGTAATAAATGAAAAAGAGCTGCAACAGAAGCGGCGTGCCCCGAAATATCCAGATGATGAACCAGCACGGAGCCCGCAACATCCGAAACGAGCTTATGCGCCCAAGCGCGATGACGAGTCCTCCCACGGGCGACACCGCAATGGTGCATAAAACAAGGAGCAACGTCATGAGCGCGCCGGATAAAAGCGAAGGCAGGAACAGTTTGCAATCCGAGAAAAAGCGTTCCCAGGCGGGCATGCGGTCGCGCTTGGCGGAGGCGATCAGATTGCGGGCCTCGATATGCTGGCTGAAATGATCGAGCACTTCCTGCGCGGCCTCGATGGCGCCGTCGTAATTCTTGGCCGCAAGACGAAGTCTGGCCACCTGCATGTGCGCATTGGCGAAAAGCCCGTCGTCGTCCTGGCCTTGGGCGGGCGGCGGGATCTTCAAAAACGCCGTTTCGGCGTCTTGCAAGCGTCCCTCGTCCATGGCCTCGCGGCCCTGACGCATGAGCGCATCGGCGCTGTCATCGGCTCTTGCGGGCAAATGCGCGGCCGCGACAAAGAGCGCCACCGCCAATACCGCCAAGAGCCACCGGCAGGGGGCAAAGCCCCCTGGCCGGGGGGCTTGGGGGGGCAAAGCCCCCCCAACACTGATATTTACCATTTCTTGGGGTTGGTGACGTCTTCGCCGAACCATTTGATGCTGATCTTTTTCATCGTGCCGTCGGCGACCATCTGGTTCAGGGTCTTTTGCACCATGTCCCGCAGCGCCGCATCGGCTTTGCGGAAGCCGACGCCGAAGGGCTCCTTGGTGATGAAGCCGGGCAGCACTTTGTATTTGCCGGGGTTTGTGGACACGAAATAGCGGCCGGAGACGTTATCAATGACCACGGCGGCCACGCGTCCGGCGTCGAGATCCAGGAACGCCTCAGGGTTGGCCTCGTATTCTTTGACTTCGGAGGGTGCGACAGGGAGCTTTTTCACGGCTTCCACAGCGGAGGAACCCTTCTGGACGCCGATGACCTGCTTGCCAAGGTCATGGAAGCTTTTGGCCTTGCTGTCCATCTTCACGACCGCGATCTGGCCGTCCATGATGTAGGGCTTGGTGAAGAGCACCTGTTGTTCACGCTCCGGGGTGATGGTCATGCCGTTCCAGATGGCGTCGAACTTTTTGGCGTCCAGGGCCGGGATCACGCCTTCCCAGGCGGTGGGCTGCCAGGAGATTTTGATGCCCAGGCGTTTGCCCAGCTCTTCGGCCGCGTCAATATCGAAGCCGACGAGCTTGTTGTCGGCCTGGCGGAAGCCCATGGGCGGAAACGAGTCGTCAAGGCCGATGGCGAGGGTTCCCGCTTTCTTGACCAGGTTCCAGGAGTCGTCCCCGGCGGCGCGGGCGAACTGGGGCAGACTAAAGAGAATAAGGGCGATAAGAAGAGCGATGCGTTTCATGTGTCCTCCCAAGGATGATGGTGGGCAAGCGGCGGAAGCTCAAGATGCGTATAAGATGGGGGCAATCGTGGCAAGAGATTCGTTAGCGGGGGGAGCCGATGCCGTGTTTGCGCATGAGCTCGTAGAAGGTCGGACGGCTGATCCCAAGCGACTGGGACGCCTTGACGATGTTGCCCGTGCAATTTTGGAGCGCCTGGGCCACCATTTGGCGCTCCAGTTGGGAGCGGGCGTCTTTGAGGGTTTTGGGGACTGTGAGAGGGCCCAGGGAGAGGTCTTCGGCGTCCAGGGCCAGGTCTTCAGGCGCGATGCGGGATCCCTCGGCCAGGATCACCGCCCGGCGCACCTTGTTTTCCAGTTCCCGGACATTGCCGGGCCAGGGGTGCGAACGGATGAGGTCTAAGGCCTGGGGCGAGAAGTCCGTGACGGCGTTGGGGGTGAGCTTGGCGTGCCGGGTGAGAAAATGCCGGGCCAGAAGCATCACGTCTTCGCCGCGTTCGCGCAGCGGGGGAAGCTCTATGGTGACCACCCCGATGCGGTAGTAGAGGTCCTCCCGGAAGTGTCCCTGCTGGATGGAGTGCTTGATGTTGCGGTTGGTGGCGGTGAGCACCCGGACATTGACGGGGATGTTTTGGCGGCCGCCCACGCGCTGGATGGTCATCTCCTGGAGAAAGCGCAGGAGCTTGACCTGAAGGCTGACGGGCAGCTCGCCGATTTCATCCAGGAAGAGCGTTCCCTTGTCGGCGTATTCCACTTTGCCCTGGACGGTATTGGTGGCCCCGGTAAAGGCGCCGCGCTCGTGGCCGAAGAATTCCGATTCCAGGAGATTTTCCGGGATGGCCCCGCAGTTGACGCACACCATGGAGGCCTTGCGCCGGGGACTCAGTTGGTGGATGGCCTGGGCCACCAGTTCCTTGCCCGTGCCCGACTCGCCGCGGATGAGCACCGGCGCGTCCGACGCGGCCACCTTGTGTATGACGCCAAAGACTTCGGCCATGGCCCGGCACTGGCCGATGATGCCGGGAATGCCGGGAATGCCGGAAGACTGTGGCGCGGCGCGGGTTTTGGCGCGGCGTTCACGTTCAATGGCGTGGATGTGGAACGCCCTGCCGATCATCACTTTCAGCTCATTTAGGTCAATGGGCTTGCGGAAGAAGTCGTACGCGCCAAGTTCAATGGCGCGCCTGGCGTCGCCGGGATCGCCGGAGCCGGTCAGCACGATGATCTTTGCGGCGGGATTTTCGGCGAGCATGGCCGTCAGGCAGGAAAACCCCGTGGAGGCGTCCTCCGGGCGCGGCGGCAGACCCAGGTCCAGGGTGACCACCCCGGGCCGCGCGGTATGGAAGATATCCAGAGCCTCGCGCGCATCGGCGGCAAAATGGATGCGGCAGGGGGCGCTGGCGAGGCCCCATTTGAGCTGCTGGCGGATGTCGGCGTCGTCGTCCACGACGAGTAAAGTGGAGGAGGCCATGGGGCTATCCCGCCTGGCCGGAAACGCCCGGCAAAGTGACGGTGAAGGTGGAGCCCAGGCCCTTGCGGCTGGCCACGGTTATGCGGCCGCCGTGGGCCTCGACGATCTGCTTGCACTGATAGAGCCCGATACCCATCCCTTTTGCCTTGGTGGTGCAAAACGGGACAAAGAGCTTCGTGCGGATGAACTCTTCGTCCATGCCGCATCCGGCGTCGCTGATTTTTATGGAGGGCTCCGTATCGCGCCCTATCTCCATGAGAACCGGATCGCGTCCCTGACAGGCTTCCTGGGCGTTTTGCAGCAGGTTGACCATGACCTTCGCCATCTCGTCGGGGTCCACGGCTGTGAAGAATGGCGCGCCAGTCACCGTGACGGCCCCGGAACCGAGGGACTTGGCCGATTGTCTGGCCAGATCGAGCAGATTGACGTCCTTGCGGCGAAGTTGCGGCTGGGAGGGCAGGGTGCGAAGCCGCGTGATGAGGACGTTCATCTTGGCCGTGGCATTGGCGAGCGTTGCGAGGAGGTCGCGCTGGAATGCGGGCTCCCGGATGTGTTTCTGCGCGTTGTCGCTGACCAAAGAGAGCGCGTAGGCCAGGTTTTTCAGATCATGCAGGACAAAAGAGGAAACCTTGCCCATGATCTCCATCTCTCTGGCATCCGCAAGCTCTTTGGCCAGGCGCGCGTTCAGGATGGTGAGCGAGGCCTGGCGGGCCATGGCCCGCATGAGCTCGAAGTCCTCCTCGTCGTAGGTTTCGTCCGGGGCAAAGGGGCGATGGAGGAGGATGAAGCCCAAAAGCGCGCCGCCTGGCCCCAGGGGAACCAGAAAACTGGCTTTCGGAGCGGGCCGGACGGGGATGGTGTTTCTCAGATCGCGCACCGCCATGCTGGCCTGAGGGAATCGGCACAGGGGATGGTCGTCCGGGAGAGAGGGCATCCTGGCGTCCATTTCCAGGACGTATGCCGGTTCAAACCGCTGCGACGCGCGCGCGCGCAGATACAGCGCGCCCTGACCCATGCCGAAACTTTCGCAAAAGATGTTGACCACCGCGCCGCAGAGATCCGCGCCTTGACCGGCCAAGGCTAGGCGGCGGTTGAACTCCAGCCATTGCGCCCGGTAGTCGTATTTGTCGCCGGAGAAATGCTTGCGCCAGAAAAGAGCGGTCTTGCGCCGCGCGGTCTCGGACAAAAACACGGCCAAAAGTCCCACGCCGCCGGTCACGGACAGGGCGGCCGTCACCGTCTTGCCGGGGAGATTGCCGAGAAGAGGCATGATGAAGCCGGTCATGCTGAGGCCCGCCAGGTAAACGCCGGCGGCCAGGAGGATCAGGGATTTATAGGCCAGGTGTCTGGAAAAAACGATGTTTGTCCCGGCGCCCCGGAACAGGAGCGAATACCCCATGAGCGCCGCGCCAAGGATCATTCCGGTTTGGCGGATGGGCAAGAGGGAGAGGTCGAGAGCCCGGTAGAGAAGGCCAAGACTCACGGCTATGAACTGGGAGCCGAGCATGGTGACGAGCCCCAGGATGAAAAATTTGATGCGCCAGCGTTTGACGTGCGTGGCGTTGGCCAGAGTGGCCTCGAGATTGTAGAGGCACAGGAGCATGGCCGCGAGAAGCCCCAGATGGTGGTAAAAGCCGGGATTCGTCAAGGGGATGCGGTCAATTTGGCGCGCCGGGAACACGAGCATGTTCTCCGGCCCATACAGGAGAGGCGCAAGGGGCAGCGCGGTTCCAAGGACTAGAAGAACCGCATGGAAGACTTTTGAGGCGCGGGGCGCGTCCTGGCGGGCTCTGGCGAACAGGGCGCTAAAGGCCATGAAGGACCAGACCCCCAATCCCTCGGCCGTGAGACCCGCGCGCAAAAGGACCGGCATATCGCGGTGTTCCGGCCATTGCCCTTGCAGGAGCGTCGCGGCGGCAAGGCCCAGAAGCCCGGCGCAGAGAGCCGCCTCTGTCCGGGTAAACCGGGACGTGCGGAGGATCATGACGCACAGCGCCACAGTGAAGGTCATCGGCAGGGCGGCGAGGAGAGCGTGCATGATTGGCGCGTCACTCTTGGAAGGCCGCCTGGATGGCGGGATACGCCCGGCTGAGGAAGTCTTCCAGGACGGCCCGGGCCTTGGCCGGATCA
>Ga0123354_10009011_pt1 | contig 15240 bp, 18 predicted proteins | sample TergutLab28metaG_2_FD_97872 | JGI IMG/M metagenome (GOLD analysis project Ga0123354, IMG submission 97872) | Labiotermes labralis P4 segment gut microbial communities from Petit-Saut dam, French Guiana - Lab288 P4 | ecosystem: Host-associated > Arthropoda: Insects > Digestive system > Gut ...
CAAGGAGAACAACTATTGTTTTTACAAGGTTAGTGAAAAATTCACCACTTATCCCAAAATGAGTAAAGGGGATGAACAAGGACTGTTCAAGAGAGATATAGGATGTTTGCTGATTAAGTGAGAAGTAGCCCACACTATAACCAATAATCAAAATCCCTAGTATAGTCCCTAAAAATTGGTAAAAACCAACTGCGATTTTTTTATTTCTTATATTATGAATAATCAATGGAATAAATGAAATTATCCATAATAGTATCATAATCGGAGAGATAACGAATACAATTCCCGCTGATAATCCATATAAGATAAAGGCTTCATCTTTATTTATCTGATCTGTGAAATATCTATTTAAGAAAATCACAGCCCAAAGCACAAAGGGAAGGGCAAACAAGGCCGGCGTATCCCCTCCTCTTGAAAGTCCTGCAATAACGATGACAGCACCGAGAGAAGTAAGTCTAGCCGCAAGTTTATTTCCTGTTGTTTCTACAATCAGACGACGAACAAAAATCCCGCTCATTACCAAAGCTATAAGTTCAAAAAGATAGAGAAATAGAGTAGAATTCCCCAAAGTTCCTGCCCAATTAATCACATAAAAGAGGACTCCCCCCGTACCCCAAAAATTGTTGTAAGGCACTTGTCCTTGGTTCATGGCTAATCCTGAATAGAGATTTTGCGATTGCATATAGACAGCTTGGTGGCTCCATAGAGGAAAACTATAAAAGGTCAAGCTCAAAACAAGTGAAAAAATAAGCAAATTCAAATGATCAAAAGAAAGGAAACTTTCTTTTTGAGAATTGGTTTGACGTGAGTTGGTAGGATTTGTACGTGACTCTCTTTCTCTACGACTTCTTCTTGACGGAGTCGTGGGAGTTGGAGATGACTGATAAACATCATTTTCGTATACTGATATAAGAGCATTATACCAAAAAACAGACAATAAAAAAAGAAAGACAACAAACATCATTGTCTTCACTTTTTAATAAACTTCATCGTCTTGATTTTCAATAAAGGCTTCAAACACTTCACTGATAAAGTCCCATTCTGCTTCTGCATCTTCTGGAATAGGTTCTAATTGCCCTTCTGTTCCAGATTCATTTTCAGTGTAAGAATAGGCTTGGATTTCAATCTCTCCATTCTCATCTTCTTCACGTCCCGCAGGTGTAACAAGAACATAATTCTTATCTGCAAAATCACCTTCTCCTTGAAAAGTGATGAGGACTTCAAAAAGTGTTTCATTGCCCTCTTCATCAATCAATGTGATGAATTGTTCTTCTTCATCATGATTATGTGTATGTTCTGACATAATTTTTTCCTTTTCTTTTTAGACTTAAATCATCTTATGTGCATCTAAATAATTTTGTAAAATTAATACTGCTGCAAGCTTGTCAATATGTTGTTTACGATTTTGACGTCGTGTCCCTCCTGCAATCAAGACTTTTTCTGCTTGCATGGTTGTAAGACGCTCATCTTGATAGTCAACAGGTATACCAAATTGATCAGTAAGCTTTTCTCCATAGTGTCGTGAGGCTTGAGCCCGCTCTCCTTCATCATTATTCATGTGTTTAGGTAAACCAATGACAACTTTCGAGGGTTTGTATTCTTGAATAATTTCTGACAATCGATTAAAACCTAGATTACCTTCTTGGCTATCTATTTTTACGGTTTCAACAGGTTGAGCAGTCATGCCTAGCATATCACTGACAGACACGCCAACTGTCTTTGTCCCAACATCTAGTCCTAAGATTCTACTATACGATGGCATTATAGTTTGATTCCATGTGTTTTGAGGTAATCTTTAATCAACTCTTCCATGATATCATCACGATCAAAACGACGAATTTTGTTGCGTGCATCATCATGACGTGGGATATAAGCAGGATCCCCTGATAAGATATAACCAACCATTTGATTAATAGGATTATATCCTTTTTCATGGAGTGCTTGATAGACATTCACGAGTGTTTCGCTGATTTCTTTTTTTCCTGAATCGCCAAATTCAAAGCGAACAGTTTCATCTGTAAAACTCATATTATTTCTCCTTTTATTCTCTTTTGGAAAGATTATAACTTTCTGATATGGCTCAATTATAAGCTATCTCTTATAAAAAAACAAGTCTTTTCATTTGTCTTGTCCATAAATGAAAGAAACTAAAATTTTTAAGGCAGACGATTTCCTGCTGCCATATACAAATCATACCACTCTTCATGACTGAGCTGAATGTGATTTGCTTGGGTAATTTCTACAATACGCTCTGGAGTCATTGTCCCAATAATACTTTGCATCATAGCAGGATGACGACTGATCCAAGCAATAGCTATACCTGTTGGTGTTGAATTGTATTTATCCGCATATTCCTTCAATTTTTTATTGAGCTCTGGAAATGCTTCATTTCCAATAAATACACCCTGACTATGATGTTGTACAGGAGACCATGCTTGAATAGTCATTTTATTAATGCGCGAATACTCCAAGATTGAACCATCATGCATGATACTTCCTTCGTCTTTCATATTGACATGGAAACCTTGGTCAATCATTCCGGTATGAGCAAGGCTGAATTGTAATTGATTAAATAACAAGGGAGCTTGAACAGCTGTTTTGAGAAGTTCAACTTGCATAGAATTTTGATTAGATACCCCAAAATATCTGACTTTTCCTGATTTTTCTAATTCATAGAAAGCATCTGCGACTTCAGTAGGATCCATGAGGCTGTCTGGGCGATGCAAAAGCAGTGTATCCAAGTAATCTGTGTCTAAACGCTCTAAAATACCTTCTACAGACTTGATGATATATGCTTTTGAAAAATCATAAGCAATGTTGGGACGAATACCAAGCTTAGATTGTAAGATGATGTTTTCACGTTGAATAGAAGTCTGCTTCAAGGCATTTGAAAAAATACTTTCACACCTTCCACCGCCATATATATCGGCATGATCGAAAAAATTGATGCCATTTTCATAAGCTGTCTCAATAACGTGAACAGGATTTTTCCCCTCTTCATTGATACGCATACATCCTAGTACAATTTGTGAAGCCTCTAAATCTGCAATTTTTATTTTTTTCATGTTCACTCCTTTTTCTTTACTCCATTATATTACTTTCCTACAAAAAAACCAGTTAAAACTGGTTTTATGATTAAACAGTAAGTGAAGCACGACCTTTACGGCGACGAGCTGCAAGAACACGACGTCCATTCTTAGTTGCCATACGGCTACGGAAACCGTGAGTTGTCTTACGTGATTTTTTGTGTGGTTGGTAAGTACGTTTCATTTGTTCACCCTTTCTTTACTTGTCTTTGCTTAACGCATACTTTATAAGTTTACACTATTCTGGTTCTCTTGTCAAACTTCTTTATTGACAGCAACCGATCTCTTAAATTCTGGCCCTTCAGAATAGCTGACCACTCCAGATTCTTCTGCAATAATCTTATGCACCGTTTTACGTTCATTAGCTTGTAAATCATTAATATAGACAGGTTCACCTGCACGAGCACGTTCAGCTGCATGATGAGCCAGACTTATGATATAAGCCTTACGCTTTTCATAGTAATCCCCAACATTAACTGCAATCTTCACTCGATTTTCAGATAAACTATTTGCGTATGTTTTTGCAAGAACTTGCATACTTTGCAATATCTTACCATGCTTACCTATCAATAAAGCATCATGTTCAGAATTAAGCTGAAAAATAATTAGATTATCTTTCTTTTCAGTAGAAATGGTGGTAGCAATTCCCATTTCTTGTGTAATTTGTGTCAGATAAACCGAAATTTTATTAGTAATTTTTGACTCTTCTTCACTTAGAGATTGTTGAGTTGTAGCAATTATATCTTCTGATACAAGTGGATTTCTATGTGCCGCCGTATCTTGAGAGATACTTACTTTTGCTTCTTCAATAAGTGCTTCACGCTCTTCAGCTGTGAATTCTCCGTCGTGTTCTTTTTCAGCTGCACGAACAGCTTTCACTACCTGACTCAATTCTAGTGTTGCTTCCATTGCAGATTGTGCTTTAGGTACACCTAAGTCATTCTCTTCTGTATCTACCCCACGCTCAGCAAGAAAATCTGCCTTACGTACTGTTACATCTTCGATTTCTTCAATATTCACACGGGCACGTTTCTTCCCAATACCGAGAAAACCTTTTTTATCTCTTTGTTCTACACGAATATGTACGTTTTCACGCTTTGCTTTTAATCTTTTCAGTCCACGCTCAATCGCAATTTCAACTGTTTCTCCTGTAAAAATAGCCATTTATAAAATAACTCCTTAGGTTTGTACTTTTGTACTTTTGTACTTTTGTACTTTTGTACTTTTGTACTTTTGTACTTTTGTACTTTTGTACTTTTGTACTTTTGTACTTTTATATCTCTTTAATTTTTGGATAACCTTATTTTTTCTTTGCTTTTTTTAGTGCTTTTTCTTTTGCTTTAATCTTATTTTTTTCTTGCTGTACTTTCTCTTCCCGTGCAGCAATAATTTTATAAGGATTAGCAATGAGTAACGTTTGGAAAACTTGATAAGCATTTGAAATTACCCAATAAAGAGCAACCCCACTCGCAACATTCATTGAAAAAACGAAAATCATTATGGGCATGAGAACAGTCATACTCAGAGTCATCATATTACGCTCTGGTGCAGATTTCATCGTCAAGTAAGATGATGCAAAGGTGAATAATGCGGCAAGGACGGGTAAAACCATTGTCCCATCTTTAAGTCCGATATTGAACCAAAGAAACGTCCCATGTTTCAAAAAATCGACACGTGTCAAAGCTTGATACAAAGCCCATAAGATAGGCATTTGAACCAATAAAGGCAAACAGCCTGCATAAGGGCTGACTTTATTTTCTGCATAGAGGCCTTGAATTTCACTATTCATTTGAAGACGAGATTCACTGTCTTTCCCTGGATATTTTGCCTGAATTTTCTTAATTTCAGGCTGTATTTCCTGCATTTTTTGGCTTGACTTAATTTGCATACTCATGAGTGGCAATAAAGCGGTACGCACAATAATTGTAAATAAAATAATACCAACACCAGTGAGCCCACCAAATGAAAGGAATTTAATGATTGCAGCAAAAGCATACACGATTTGATCCCAAAGACTAGTTGAATGCTTTGTTACCTCAGACGTTCCACACGCCGTTAGTAACAATAAAGCACTACCAAGCATAGAAATCAAAGCTATTTTCTTTTTCAATCCATTTCTCCATTGTTATAAATTTTTGATAATTTCAATACATGCTGAAGATTTTGCTTAATCTCTTCATACGTAAGCTCCTGTATGCCATTTCTTGCAATGATCACAAAGTCCTCTGCATTGAGATGATTACTCATCTCAGCAAGGGCATGACGAATCAGGCGTTTAATTCGGTTTCGCATGACTGCATTCCCAAGTTTTTTACTGACAGAAATCCCCACACGATAATGCGGACCTTGTATGTCTTTCTTATAAAGAACAAACTTTCTGTTGGCGTAACTGTCTTTTACTCCAAAAATCAAATCAAAATCCTTAGAGCGTTTCACTCGATGAGTTTTCGCAATAGCCAAACTATACTCCTCTTTAAGAAATTATCACTTCTATTATACCATATTTCAAAATGTAAGTTTTCAAGTCCTTTGTTTTTACTCTCTGTGGATACAAAAATCGGAAGAATAGCAATTTCTAAAAATTTATTTTAGAATAGGGGTATGAAAAAAAATAAAAAACGTATACTTAAAATTAGCATCACTATTCTTGCCGTCTTACTTATTGCAGACATTGGTGCAACCTTCTATTTCTACAATATTGCCAGTGTTAGAAATAACAACCCCATTTCTCAAGTGGCTAAAACCAGCCCTAACTATCCCTTGGTTGAAAAATTTGACCAGCTAAAAAAATCCACATTGACCATTGAAAATGATGGGCTCAAACTTGACGCTTGGTATGTCCCTGCCGCTCAAAAAACTGATAAAACCGTTATTGTTGTACATGGTTTCCGTGAAGATAAATCAAATATGCGTCAATACGGTGAACTTTTCCATGAACTCGGATATAATGTGCTCATGCCTGATAATCGTGGACATGGAGAATCTCAAGGAGATATGATTACTTATGGATATAAAGATAAATATGATGTCATCAAATGGGCTCAACTCTTAGAAAAAAATGACCCTCACGTTTCTACCACTTTATTTGGAGTCTCTATGGGAGGAGGAACTGTCATGATGGCATCTGGTGAATCCAGTCTCCCTTCATCTGTCAAGAACATTATCGAAGATTGTGGTTACTCTAATGTCTTTGATGAGTTGTCCTTCCAAGCAAAAGCTCAATATGGCATTCCTAAATTCCCCCTACTTTACAGTGTTTCTCTCATGAATAAAATTCGTCAAGGTTGGTACTATCAACAAGGTAGCTCAACCGATGAATTGGCTAAAGACAAACTTCCAATTCTCTTAATTCATGGTAGTGCAGATACTTATGTCCCTACTTATATGTTAGACATTAACTACAATGCAGTCAAATCAGGCACACCAAAGGAAAAATTAGAAGTAAAAGGTGCAACTCACGCTAAATCATTTGAAACTGATCCTAGTCTCTACCGAAAAACTGTATCTGATTTCATGAATCAATACAACAAATAAAAAGCAGTAAATGACTGCTTTTTTTGTTCATAAAAACTTGCAAAGGAGCAATAAAAATGATAAGATATTAAGGTATCAATTTCTAGCGGTGGTGGCGGAATTGGCAGACGCGCAGGACTAAGGATCCTGTGACCGCTTTAGGTCGTGAGGGTTCAAGTCCCTCCCACCGCATATCAACCGTCCAAATTGGACGGTTTTAATTTAACTTTATTACTCGGAGGAAAAACACTATGATGAATATGCAAAACATGATGAAACAAGCTCAAAAATTGCAAAAACAAATGCAAGCTTCTCAAGAAGAAATCGCTAATACCACTTTTACTGGTAAATCTGCACAGGAGTTAGTGACAGCAGAGTTTACAGGCGACCGTAAACTTGTAAAACTTGACATTAACAGAGATTTAATCGACCCTGATGATTCTGATACACTTTCTGATATGATTGTTTCTGCAATCAACGATGGATTGACACAGATTGAGACAACTACCGAATCAAAATTAGGAGGACTGACCAAAGGTTTACCATTCTAATAGACCGTATCAGTGCAATAAATTATCTGTCCCATTACATTCATTGTTACAGCTATTAACTGATTGTCCTATTAGCCAACAATAAAAAAACGCCTAGGCGTTTTTTATTTTGTATAGCTCTCAACTAATGTGACAACTTCTTCCATTGTGGCACATTCTGTTAATGCTTTGTTGGCAAGTTCTTGCATTTTTGTGGTATCCAAACGCTTCATAAGTGAACGTGTTTGAAGTACTGAGGTTGCTGACATAGAGAATTCATCTAATCCCATTCCCATAAGAAGAGGAACGGCTGTCTGATCTCCTGCCATCTCTCCACACATTCCTGCCCATTTCCCTTGTTCATGAGCTGCCTTGATGACATTATTAATCAATCGTAGGATAGAGGGGTTGTAAGGTTGATAGAGATAGGATACTTGTTCATTCATACGGTCAGCAGCCATTGTATATTGAATCAAGTCATTGGTTCCAATGGAGAAGAAATCTACTTCTTTAGCAAATTGATCGGCAAGCATTGCTGCTGCAGGGATTTCAATCATGATTCCCACTTGAATATCATCTGCTACTGCTATACCTTCTGAAGTAAGTTCAGCCTTTTCTTCATCATAAATTTTCTTGGCTGCACGGAATTCCGTAAGTAATGCAACCATCGGGAACATGATGCGAAGTTTCCCGTGTACAGAAGCACGAAGAAGAGCACGAAGTTGTGTACGGAACATGGCATCTCCACCTTGAGAAAGCGAGATACGCAAAGCACGCCACCCTAGAAATGGATTCATTTCTTCAGGTAAATCAAAGTAAGGAAGAGTTTTGTCACCACCGATATCCATTGTACGAACAACAACTGGTTTACCATTCATTCCTTCAAGAACTGCCTTATAAGCTTCATATTGATCATCTTCTGTTGGAAAATCTTGAGAATCCATATAAAGAAACTCTGTACGATAAAGACCGATACCTTCTCCACCATTCTCAACTACACCTTCAACGTCTTTAGGTGCACCAATATTGGCAGCAAGTTCAAAATGCTTACCATCGGCAGTAACTGTCTCAGCATCTTTCAATGCTGCCCATTCTGCTTTTTGATTGGCATAGGCTTGACCAGCAGTATGAAATTCTTGAACTTGTGTCTCTGATGGTTCAATGACAACATCACCCGTGATTCCATTAACAGCTAACATTTGACCATCTTTTACCAACTCAGTAATGTTGTTAGTTCCAAGAACAGCAGGTATTTCAAGCGTACGAGCCATGATGGCAGAGTGAGAGGTGCGACCTCCGATATTAGTAACAAAAGCTTTTACGAATTTTTTATCTAATTGAGCAGTGTCAGATGGTGTCAAATCTTCTGCCACAACAACAACTTCCTCATCAATCATGGCTGGACTTGGGAGTTTAACACCCAAAAGATTGGCCAATACACGCTTGGTCACATCTTTAATATCTGCAGCACGCTCTTGCATATAAGCGTTGTCTTCCATTCCCTCAAAGATACCAATAAACATATCTGTTACTTCTTTAAGGGCTGATTCTGCATTTGTTTTTTTATCTTGAATTGTAGCTTTAATCTGACCAATCATTTCAGGGTCAGAAAGGACCATTAAATGTGCGTCAAAAACTGATGCAGCTTCCGCACCAAGTGATCCTTCGGCCTTGCTTTTAATTAAAGAAAGCTCATCCTGACTTGCAACCAAGGCTGCATCTAGGCGAGCTTCTTCATTTGAAGAGTCTTCTACTGATTTTGTCTCAAATGACAAGTCAGGTTGAACAAGCAAGTATGCCTTTGCTACAGCTACACCTGATGATGCAGCGATACCTTTAAGCATAGATGTCATTATTGAGCAAGCCCTTCTTTAACGATTTCTTCAGCGATTGCAGCGATTGCTTCATCAGCATCTGCCCCTTCAGCTGAAATTGTTACGTCAGCCCCTTGACCAACACCGAGTGACATAACACCCATGATTGATTTCAAGTTTACTGATTTACCCTTGTATTCAAGGTTGATTTCTGATGTGAATTTAGAAGCTGTTTGCACAAGTAATGTAGCTGGACGTGCATGAATACCAGTTTCTGCAACGATGTGGAAGTCTTTAGATGCCATTTTATGGATCTCCTTAATTTTCAATTTTTTTGATAAAACCTTACAAGCCTACCAATTCATCCATTTTATCACAAAATGAAAAGGGTTGCAAATTTTTGTGATATCAAAGTTTCATTTCTGCTTGATAGATTTCTTTAATCAATTTTTCTGTCTTATCCCAACCTAGACAAGCGTCCGTAATAGACTTCCCAAAAACCTCTGGACTATCTTGACGACCGTCTTCTAAATAAGATTCAATCATGAAACCACGCACATATTTTTTGATGGCTTCATCCCAATCTCTATTGAGTAGAGTTTGCCTTACAATACGAATTTGCTCCATGTATTGCTTCCCAGAATTATCATGATTAGCATCAACAATAATAAATGGATGTTTCAAATTCATGGTTTTATAATTATCAATGGCCTCATGTAAATTATCTGTGTAGTAGTTAGTGATGGACTTCCCATTCTCGTTCTGTCCCCCACGGAGAATCGCATGAGCTAACTCATTTCCATTTGTTTTAACTTCTGCACGGCCAAAAAGAAAATCTTGTTCATGTTGAGCCACGTAAATTCCATTAAACATCGCTTTGAGATACCCCGACATGGGATTCTTCAACCCTATAGGTGCATCAATACCAGATGCTACAAAGCGGTGTTGTTGATTTTCAACTGAACGGGCTCCTACTGCAAAATATGAAACCAAATCATCAACTAAATGAAGGTTTTCGGGATAGAGCATCTCGTCTGCTGTAGTTAGTCCTGTCTGGCTGATGACTTGATAGTGCAAATCTCGTACCATACGAATACCATTGATTAAATCCGACCCATTATTATGAATAAGACCTTTATAACCTTCTCCTGTTGTACGAGGTTTAGCTGTATAAACTCGCATGACCATGAAAATTTTGTCTTTCACTTGATCTTGTAGTTTAGCTAAACGATGAGCATATTCCAAGACTGCATCCTGATTATCTGCTGAACACGGACCTACAATCAACAAAAGACGACTGTCTTCTCCCTTAATGATTGCTTCTAACTCTGCATCTCGAACTGTTTTTTTATTTAACTGTTCCTGATTAAGTTGTCCCAACATCTTGAGAGCATCTACATTTATCTTAGGACTTATTTCTGTAAAAGTCATTTGTTTTTCCTATCATTTCATAAATAAAACACCTTTTGGTGTTCTTTTATTATAATCTATTTTTTTAGTCCATGACAATTTTTGAATTTTTTACCCGAACCACATGGGCATTTTTCATTACGACCAACATTTTCAAAATCTTGTTGTCCAGTTGAAGTTTCAGATTTGTCAGCTGCTGGAGAGAACATTGCTTGTTGAGCTGTCGTTTTTCTCACTTCTTCTTGTGGTGCATAAGATTTTTGTTGGATTTGAGCTTTCATCACTAGACGCGTCACTTCAAATTCAATAGCTCCAATCATATCATGGAACATCTTAAATGATTCTCTTTGATATTCTACAATAGGATTATTTTGGGCATAACCACGTAACCCAACAGATTGACGCATTTGATCCAATTGGTCAATTTGTTCAGACCAGTTGTTATCTACAACTCTTAGAATAACTGCACGTTGGAAATCCAATTTTTGTGCTTCATCTTGTTCTAATTTCTTCATTTGTTTGTCGTAATGTGCTTTGACCTTACTAAACAATAAATCTTTAACCTTGTTTTTGGGTTGATTAAGAAGATCTTCTGCAGATAAGTCGCCTTCCTCTAGGAATGAATTATCCACCATATGAATGAAATTATTGACTATTTCTTGGTCATCAAATCCTTTGACTAAGGTATGGTCATCCACTTGACGATCAATCGTGCGTTTGAACATGCCCAAGAGTTGAGGGGTTAAGTCTTGTTTAGCTTTAATAACTGATTGACGTTGGTCATAGATCACTTCACGTTGTTCACGGATAATGTCGTCATATTGCAAGACTTGTTTACGTGAATCATAGTTATTCCCCTCAACACGCTTTTGAGAACTTTCGATTTGTCGAGTAATCAAGCCTGAACGAATAACTGCGTCATCCCCTGTAATTTTCATACGATCTAAGAACATTGCCACACGCTCTGACCCAAAACGACGCATCAAGTCATCTTCAAGAGACAGATAGAATTGTGATATTCCTGGGTCTCCTTGACGACCTGAACGTCCACGAAGCTGGTTGTCAATACGACGAGATTCATGACGCTCTGTACCAATAACTGCTAATCCTTGATATTCTTCATCAGGGTGCTCAAGTACTCCCGGGCCAAGTTTGATATCCGTTCCACGTCCTGCCATATTTGTTGCAATAGTTACTGCACCTTGTTGTCCGGCATTCATAATGATTTGTGCTTCACGACCATGGTTTTTAGCATTCAAAACTTCATGGGGAATTTTATTTTCTGTCAGTTTTTTAGAAATTAATTCAGAAGTCTCAACAGCAACTGTACCAATGAGGATAGGTTGTCCTTCTGCATGACGACGTTTGATGTCTTCAACAACTGCATGGAATTTGGATTCTAGGGTTGGATAGAGTAAATCTGGATGATCCTTACGAATGATTGGACGGTTAGTTGGAATTGGAACAATCTGAATATTATAGATTTCACGGAATTCTTCTTCTTCTGTTTTGGCTGTTCCTGTCATCCCAGAGAGTTTCTTATACATACGGAAGTAGTTTTGAATGGTGATAGATGCCATTGTTTTAGATTCATCTTGAATAATGACAGCTTCTTTTGCCTCAATGGCTTGATGCAATCCATCAGAATAACGACGTCCTGGCATTGTACGTCCTGTAAATTGGTCAATGATTAATACTTCACCTTCTTGGTCAACCATATAATCAATATCATTAATCATGATATAGTTGGCACGTAAAGCATTATCTACAAAGTGAGTTAGTCCGGTATTGTCAATTTCATAAAGGTTTTGAATGTTAAAAAACTTCTCTGCCTTATCAATTCCTTCATCAGTCAACCCAATAGTTTTAGACTGAAGATCGATTTGATAATCATCACCTTCTTCAAAATCTTCATGTCCGTTAAGCGTTTTTGCAAATTGATCTGCACGATGATAAAGGGCAGATGAAGATTCCGCTTGACCTGAAATAATCAAAGGTGTACGTGCTTCATCGACCAAAATAGAATCGACCTCATCCACTAGGGCATAATTAAGAGGACGTTGCACCATTTCTTCATAACGAGTGACCATATTGTCACGTAAATAATCAAAACCAAGTTCAGCTGATGTAGAATAAGTAATATCACAAGCATAAGCTTCACGCTTTTCCTCTGGTGAAAGAGAATTTAAGTTAAGACCTACGCTCAATCCAAGCCAATTATAGAGCTCTCCCATTTCTGTTGCATCACGAGTTGATAAATATTCATTGACCGTAACAACATGAACCCCTTTTCCAGCTAAGGCATTAAGGTAAACAGGCATTGTAGCAGTAAGTGTCTTACCTTCCCCTGTACGCATTTCAGGAACATCCCCATTATGTAGGACAAATCCCCCCATGATTTGAACATGGAATGGATAGAGTCCTAAAACGCGCTTGGCAGCTTCACGGCAGACAGCAAAAGCTTCAAAAGCTATATCATCTAATGTTTCTCCTTTGTCAAGTCGTGTTCTAAATTCCTCAGTTTTTCCTTTTAATGCTTCATCAGAAAGATGAGACATTTCCTCCGCATAAGAATCTACCTTTTTGGCATTTTTATCTAACTTTCGAAGTTCTGTTTTGTCATTACTGAAAATAGTTCTAACAATATTTGGCATACATTTACTGGTCTATTTCAATTAGTAAATAGACACTCTCCTCTTTAACTCTATAAATCATCTACTCGATTGTTTTATCTTAAAATAAGTAAATCACTAGGCTATATTTTAGCACCTTTAGCCCTTTTTTTCAATTCAAAAACCATTTCTCTTATTTGGCAATATATTTGAAATCTGGATTGATTTCCTTGTCTAATTGGGCAAAGGCTTCCTCCATACGGCGATTGACCTCTTGAATTCCTTCATCATTTGCTTTAGCAACATCTGAAATATCAATAGGTTCTCCAAAATTAATATGGACTTGTTCACGTTTGAAAATCCCTTTCATACTGAGTGGACCTTGATAAACAGCAGGTACAATACGAACTTTTGCCATTTTAGCAATCAGGGTTACGCCCCCCTTCATCTCACTTGAATGGCGAGAACCTGAGGGGAACATGATTAATGATTTGTCTGATTTTTTCAGCATTTTGACAGGATATTGAATGACTTCACGTCCCGGATTTTCACGATCTATTGGAAATGCTCCACATTTTCTAATCCACCAAGCAAAGAGACGATTTTTGAAGAGTTCCTTTTTAGCCATGAATATAAATTGTTTAGGCTTAGTGGCAAATGCCAGATAGACTGGATCTAAGATAATACGGTGTGGAGCTACCAAAACATAATTCTCAGAAGGATCTGGAATGCGATCAAGGTTATAATATTTTGCCTTTCCATTAAAGATAAAAAGCAAGAACGCAACTAAACCACGTAGAAATCTATAAAACATATTTTCTCCCTGTTTTTAATTTATTTTATTATATCATTTTTCTTTTGTAGACTTCTTATCCTGTCCTCTTGGCTTGAGTCCATAACAGGATTCATCTGAAGTCCTATCTCTATTTCTTGACTTTGATTGCCTAATAAACGTAAGATGAATGAAAATACAGGGATGACAATGAATAGCCAATGTCCATTTTCAGGTGACCAATAAACGAGGGCGGTGATAATGATGTTTACTAATAATGTGAAAATTAATCGCCCCGCCCATATCCTACGCCACATAGTAAAAGTTTTTGGCATATTCTTGAAATGATCCCTTGCACTAGAAAGAGAAACATTCTCCTGTTGTAATAAGATTAAAAGCAATAGACCACCATAATTTAGGGCTGAAAAGCGTGTAGGTTCTTCAATGATCCATTTGGTTAATAAAGGAATAATGGAAAGTAAGGCTAGAAAAATAAAATCCTGCACTACTATACCTTCTGTAACCTCCTCAGTAATAGAGAAAATCTTATGATGATTGAGCCAAAAATTACCAATGACAATGAAAGAAACAAAGAAAATACCGACTGCACCCAAAAATTTGAAATAGCCGTCTGGTCCTGAGGGCATGGGGATTTCTAGTAGCATGATTGTAATAATGACGGCAATGACCGCATCAGAGAAAACCTCAATGTGCTCACGGAATTTTGTTTTCCTTCTCTTTTCCTCGCTCAAGCGATGTTTTCTAATTTCTTCTTGTAGTTCCACATCAGAAAAATGAATAAGATGAGGATGTTCCTTGATAAATTCTGAGTTCACTTCCTCTTGGGCTTTTTGAAACTTAGGATTTTTCATTGCTTCTTCATACTGTATATAGCGTTTTTCTCGTTTTAACTCTGCTTTTGTTTTCATTATTTTTTCCTTATATTTGCCGTATCCATCAATATAGTAATGGGTCCATCATTGATTAATTCAATAGCCATATCTGCTCCAAATTTTCCTGTTTGTACAGGTATTTCTTGTCCTAATTCTATATTAAATTCATCATAAATCTGACGAGAAAAATCCGGTTGACCTGCAGCAGTAAAGCTAGGTCTTGTCCCTTTTTTGATATTGGCATAGAGTGTGAACTGTGAAACAGACAAAACTTCTCCCTGCACATCACGCACAGACAGGTTCATCTTATCATTTTCATCATTGAAAATACGCAGTTGACTGATTTTTCGAACAGCATAATCAATATCATCTACTGTATCCGTATCTTCTATCCCTACAAAAAGAAGCAAACCCTGACCAATTTTACTTATGAGTTGACTATCGATAGATACAGAAGCGGATTTCACACGTTGAATAACAAATTTCATTTCTATATTATAGCATTAAAGAAAAACACTTGGATATCCAAGTGTTTAACCATCCGTTCTCTTGACTGAATCTACATCAGGCGTCATCTTTATCTTATCGACGATATGGGCAAGTTCTGTCA
>Ga0123354_10009012_pt1 | contig 15237 bp, 5 predicted proteins | sample TergutLab28metaG_2_FD_97872 | JGI IMG/M metagenome (GOLD analysis project Ga0123354, IMG submission 97872) | Labiotermes labralis P4 segment gut microbial communities from Petit-Saut dam, French Guiana - Lab288 P4 | ecosystem: Host-associated > Arthropoda: Insects > Digestive system > Gut ...
AAAAAGGGAAAAAAAAAAACCCAATAAAACCGGTTTTTTTTAACCCCCCCCCCCCCCCCCAGTATTCACTAGTAAAAGTGGACACCAAACACCAACACTTTTTTTTTTGTAGGTCCGTTACGTATGGGAACCTAAATAAAAAATAAGACAACATTTTATATAAAATTTGATTATCAAGTGGAAAGCCTTGTGCAGATTTCAATTAACTAGCTTGTTTTTATTTTTAATCTTAAAAAAGGAAAATGTTATCAAATGTTTCGTACCCTTCAAACGTTGGTACCGCATCGGTCACTTAATTTAGTAAATTCGTCATGTTGGCATCACCGATAGCAGAGAAGTTAAATACGTTTTTAACTAACCTAAAAGCAATCATATCTGCAAACCATTCCAACTTTCCATTTTCCAGTAACTTTTCTACCTAAATTTTATGCTTTTCTCTCCCACCTCAATATATGTCTAGCCCAACATCACATTCTTGACTTCAGCACACTACTACTATTTGGCAATACGTAAGTACAGACGCAAATATATTTATAACACGATATTATCACTCTTGTGAATGACACTCAGATAACGGCGTCGTTTTATTAGTACGCACTTGCTCCACTCATGATCACATTTTGAGACTTGTATTACACGGCTCGACGGATTCTCGCCGCTACCTTGTCAGGATGCTACACGATGTCGCCCAGCTGACAGTGGTTAGGGATGGCCGCAACTATTCTACCTGTCGCTCTCCACGGAGGAAGGCCCTCAGCCTGCAGTGTAGGAGATGGCAACTAACTTCTAAAATTCACGCTCTCTTGCTTTCTCGTTGCGATTTCGAACCACAATAAATCATCCCTTCTGAATAAAACACGGGTCCTGTTGCTTCAAGTGGTTTGGTAAAAACAGTCATACTCGCTATTCTGCGCCTTTTTAAAAACATTAAATAAATGTAATGAATAAGGACAGTCATTTCTATCCTCTGCTCCGACAGCCAGAATACTTGCTGTATGAGTCCGCAGTCCGCGTATATCAACCCGACAAATGACAGACGGAATTTACGGATAGAAGTGTGGCAGAAGTGCGCAGTTGTAAGGTAGGAGCGATACTAATGCTGCTACTGAATTGCGACAACCATGGTTCTCACAAAGGCAGAACGCTTTCAAAGGCATGCCTGAAAGTCAGTCTGTCGTTAAAACACAAGAATGTGCATTGCGTGAAAGCTGGGCCGATTTTAACGTACGAGAGGTTTGTTGACTACCCTCCGACTCAGTTTACTTCAAGAGCGGTGGGAAAACAGCCTGACTGACGTATTTTTTAATTCTGGCCTACAAATACGCATCTCAGTCTTAAGTTCAATATTTCAGGCGATGACATCTGAACCTACGTCAATGCAGCAGAGCTGGTTTGTTTCAGAACGTCAATGGGTTACAGTCGGAAGGAAATACTGTTGTAACGCCATGGTGCGCTTCAGTACCATGTTTGAACTCAAGAGTGGCATTGTTCCCCTTGTTAATAATGCATTAGCTGAACACAGGCTCCTCCTGTATACAATGTGTTGGGTAACAACTAAGCCTACAATTTTTCACACAGTGAAAGGTGAAATGTGAAAGCAAATTCCAGGGTAAGAATTATTCATTATTGTTTCATAAAGCCGCTGAAACTTTAAGCGGAGTTTGAAAAAGCCCGTCTCTAATAGTGACTTCCAAAGAAAGCCCTTCAAATGACATTTTCAGATATTTTCTGGCCCAAAAGAAATACCGTGAAATCACACATTCTTAAGAACACAGAATGACAGAATTTAAGTGAGAAGTGTGAGGTTGTAAGGTCGACCAAAGCATAGTTACCGTCCTACTGGTTCGTAACTTGAAGAAATTTCACTGAACATTTAAACCAAGAATTTTAAAAATTCTTTCGGTAAGAAATTATAGATGTGTCGGCATGGTGTGATCCTGCATTGACGAATGAAGTACTTCGTAATGTCATATTGATTTGAGAAATCACTGTCTTCCGGTATCAGTATCATCAAGTATATGAATAACGCATATGTGCTTTACAAACCAACCCTATGATATTATACTAGAATACAGAGTTTCAGGAAAAACGTTTGGGATAAATAAGATAATAAATTGAAACTTATCGTTTTCTGGCTCTGACGACGCGTCATATCTCACACGAACGGAAATCTCAGCTACACAGCAACGTGAACCTAAAAACTTGCCTGTCAAAACTACTCAGTGTTTTTCTTTTTACGGATAGGAAACTTAATTTCTGAAATTAAGGCTAAATTTGTAAATTGAGGGTTTTTTGACAATGGTAGTTTTAAGAGAATATCTGGACCTACAACAGAGGAATTGTTAAGAAGCTAAAGAAAATTGTATGAGGGGAACTTTATAATTCGTACCGTTTTTCTAATGTATTTACAGCCCAAAAAAAGGGGGGGGGCAAATTATGAGGGAGAGATGAGAAGTGTATAAGAATTTTGTCGATAACTCTGCATTAAACTTACTGCGGCGTAGCTTTAAAAATGGAAATACATTTAACCTTAAAGACACTAATGCTTGGAATGGAATTATTCACCCGGGGGGGGCGCACATATTGAAGGAAGTATTGAATATTGGGCTTCCTAGATGACACGAATTTTCTTCATTACCAGAGTGACTACTCAACCCTCAAGGAGAAATCTGTGGCATGGAGGGGATCAGTTTCAGAAAAAGAAACCTTGAGGCACAGAAGGAAAAACTCGTGAGAGATATCAGGATTTTATTAGGCTCACCTTACTCAAATCTATTACAGAATTGAAATTTTAGCTTTGGGTGATTTAGTGGGTGATTTTTCAGCTTTTCTCGGAAAAAGAACTGCCTCGAAAACTCTTAGATAAATTTCTTAAAAACTAAGTAAATGTCAATAACTGACTTTGCGGAAATCTTCTGCTATGCAGCAAAGTAACTGATTGAAAAAAAATGTGAGAGAGGCATTTATAATTCAGGTACACGTTGCAGAAATATGCTGCATCTCAATAAAAAAAATCGATACATTTATACTAAACTAAACAGGACTTATAAGACCATGCGAATGAATAAATTACCTCTATGTCAAAATGGCTTATTTCACTTTATAAATTAAATTAAATTAACCTTTTTTTTAATAACCACTAAGTTTAATTCCTTGGCTTTCATTTATGTCACAGTATGTATGGGAGATCGCACGGCGTTTTGCAGAGAAACTGGATAAGCGTACTCAGTACTACGAAAAAACTGGAGAAATGTTAGATAAAAGTGGTTTGTTTCGAAGGCCTACGTACACATTGCCTTCCTCCACTTCGGGATTTCCTGATCAGTATGTTGTAGAAAATAGGCTCTGCAGTGAAATGTAGAAATTGGTATGTAACATGCCTTTCGACAGGCTACAATTTCTGCTTGAGATGTGATTCGATTCACTGAATCTCTGAAGAAGAACGAAAGCAATACATTTAGTTTCTACTCCGTCTGATTTACTGATATCAGAAAAGGGTTTATAAAGTGAATTAAATTTAGTGAAATCTTACGAAGTAAATTTTTTGCTTTGGCTAATCCTGAATTATTACATGCAGTAATATTTTATCCTCTGCTGTACTTTTAAATTTGCTGAACATTCACCTTCTGGCTGACATTGGCTATTATAAAGCATACAAAACCCTACATAATGAAGGGAAAACTTAATAAACAACAGCTACTGTGTGTGTAATTTTTCGATATTTTTATGCTAAAATTAAGATATTTGTTTCGAGTTTGAATTAGTTTTTCATATTTCATAACGTGTCCTGACTCGTCAAAGTTCCGCCTACGCTGATGTTTCGGACATTAAACGAGTCATTGAAGGAATTTGTAGTTTTTGAATCCCGTTGTGACACATATCAAATTTAAAACTATTCCGTCGACCAAAACCCAATTTTTTTTTTCATTTACTTAATATTTAATACATCATGATTTGTAACACTTGATGATGGCCACGCAGGCTGAAAAATGTCTATAATAAAATACATAACTGAAATAATTGAGTTGATTTCAATGGCTTATTTGCTAATTTGAACTGTAAAAGGACTGTGGCCTCTCTCAAGGCGCTGTAAAGAGTACTGGACTATAAGATGACCTCGATACTTGGTACGGGCAATTCATCAGTCATGCACCTCAGCTGACTTCATTTACGAGTATAAGAGACGCTTCCTAATGGAAAATTAATTCCAGCACTCTCAGAATGTTAATTTTGGCACATGTTCGCCCAGTTTCATGCTTAACACTAGGCATTTACTGCATTCGTAACGTATCACGTAACTCGGGTTTAATTGGCATCGGAATACATGTTTAATGAGGAAAGAAGAGCACAATATTTTTATAAGTATCATGTTGCACGCCGTGATGAAATAATATTATTTACAGAGCTCGGAAGGCTCACGTATATTGTGTTTCGCTAAAACCAGTGGCAAGCAATTATTTTTTGCAAGACTTTCGCAAAAGTATGTCTCCTACATGAACTGAAGGCACACAGAGGGAACACAATCTCGGCCTCGGTGCGAGATGGTGTTGGGTGGTCAACATCGTGCTCCGGCCAGTTTACCTCCGAGGAAGACCCGCGGTACCCATTGACGGGGCGGCTGGGTGGGCCCCTACTTGTCCTATACTGTATTAACCTTCCCACTTAATTAGCACACTAACTAATGCACATACATACAATTTTTACATTAAAACATTTAAAATCGCCCCAACATATTTCGATCCTAAGATCGTCTTCAGGGAGTTACACTGTTCCTTGCTAAAGTCACATTTTTAAAAACACTCACTGATTAATTTTCTTATATTAACTTGGTGCTGTGGCAGCATGCTAATTAAATGGCTCTACGAAATGCACAGTGCAACGATAAATATACCCTTCCCACTATCACAACCAGCTTACACTTCTTCTATAATCCTAAATTTTGAACGAGAAAGGTCATCCAGAACGACGTTACCTATTTATTAACCACAAGGTGACATATACTGTCATCATTACACAGAAATGTTTAACATAAGTCTTTATACAACGTCTTTAAAACTGAATAGTATAAAAGACAAAGATTTCTTGCTCTTTGTAGTCGGATATCTCTAGTCTGATCATTGTTGGAACGACAAAGCGTTATCTGTGCTAAGGACATTAAGGTCACTGAGATAAGAAAAGCAGAAAAAAGGGCATTTTTAAAGTACCAGTGGACCTGATATAAGACTGCATCAATCTACTCTAACTTACTAGTGCAATGAACGAAAAATTTCCGATGTGTTATCCCTCTGGTTCGGACTGTACTGTCCTGTGATTCGATTTAAAAGGGTTTATATTTACATAGGAACTGAGCCAGTGGTACTTCCTACAATACAACGAGAAAGAGGAAGGAGAGATGCCAACATGTATTCTGTTCAGAAACCGTAAAACCCAGAAACCGCAACAGATCGTACGCATGACAGCCGACCGGCGTGTAGGCATTGTGAAACTTTTTTTAAAAAAACAAACAGTCCCTTGTTAAAGTTCAATGCACCGCCTTCGTCGGCAGTGCGGTTATGAAACACTGTTGCGATAAATTAACCATGTGCTGTAGAAACTGCACGCTGGACGCACCGTAATGTCTCTAGCTTTTAGAGACAGTACGTAGACCTGCATGTTTGGAGTTCTCCACAGAGGGTTCGCCATGTACAATGTTAACCTTTAGGCCATTATAAAGAACAGAATTCAACGAATCGTTTAACAAAATATACAAGAATATTAAATGGACCTACCGTCCTTCAAATCATATAATTACATAAAGAAAAATGAAGTGAATAATTTGTGTCAGCTGAGAAAGTCAAGACCCTGTGATTTATGTCAGCTGAATATAACGCGCGCACCTTTATACCTATCCGCTCAATACGGTCTTAACACATTTATTGTATCATTGAAGAACATATGAACACACTTCCTTCGTTCCAGTTTAGTTGAAACAGAATGCACATTTTTAAAATTGAAGTCCAGAGTACAAAATCGGTACAGAAGCTGACGATATGGCGTGTAACTATAACATTTATTTTATAAATTTTAGCACAAGAAACTAGGGTTGTCTTTTTCTTCATAGCGTGTGAGGTTGTTCAGGCCGACTTGTGTAATTATTGCAGCTGCTCTTTGTTATAGTTCACTTTGTAATTTATTTCTGTTGGTAATTTATTTTGTCCATTTGTTCCTTTTTCATCCAGTCCTTCTCCATCGACGTGTAAGACTGCAGGTATACAATCAAGGTATTTTTTTTAATAGCCAAGTACTTTATTTGGCCGTCTTAATTATGCCTACTGCGTTCTAATATTAAAACATTTACCATAACTTAAAATCGTACAGTAAAATAATAAAATACAAAAAAGGCGAGAGAAAAGCAAAAGATTTATCTGCAGGCTTTACGAATTTCTGTGGTCTTACAGAGCCAAAGCTTATTGCACTTGATCGAGGCCATAAAGTCAGCCCGTGAGAGATGGCGTGCCGCGAACTGCCGTGTAGTAACCACAACGCTCGTAAACTTTGCCTAACGGCCATTACGCATGCGCAGTCTCTGGTGGATAAGTCGAGCACTATACACCTTTATGCGGGTGATAAAACGTCTTAAAATTTAGAGGTCACTGTCGGTAATTCCAGAAACGCGTATCTTGGTCCAGGCTCGTAGAAGTCTTCGAGGCCCTCGAAGGAAAGAGCCGTGGTTCTGAACGAGCAGATTGTCTAAAATTTAAAGGAAGAATCGATGCAGTAGAGAACATGGTGAAATTTAAGACAGAAGAGAGAAGAGGGCAAATACAGAAAAGAGATGAAACTCATCACAACAGTAGAAGGAATGCAGAAAAGTGGGAGACAGAAAAATAAATAAGCAAACAGCAAACAAAGAGAGTAATAGGTGAAAAACAAAATATAAAATACAATATATACTATTAAGAAGAATAATTGAAATTAAAGGAGTAAAGTTTAAACAATGGAAGAATAAAAGATGTAGAAATAAATGAATGGTATTAAACGTGATTTATATGGAAGGGAAGGAATTAGGCACACATAAATAAGAAAATAATTATACAAATAAGAAGGAAAGGGGAATTACAGAAATACGTTCAGTATAGCTAAAGACATATTATTTCAAAGAGTAAGCACCAATTTCAACGACAGTTTCTTCTATAAGCTGAACAAAAGATATTAAAATTTTGAAACGAGCAGTAAACTGCCTCCGTATTTAATACCAACTTGGTAACTGATTACACAACAAACATCCCTTCTCGTAGAAAGTTCAGATCTTGTAAACAGAGAAGAGCCGTAAGTGTTACAATCATGCTGCGGGCTGGGAGATATTCTGTTATAAAATTGGGTCTTGATTCGTGGTCTTCGTATCGTTCATTCTTCCATTAACAAGATTAGAAGCGTATATCTTCAATAAGGGAAATTAGAAACACGGAGAGAGGCAGAAGTGCCGGTCCCAGTGGCCGCGCGGTCTAAGGCGAAGGTCTGTGGCCGCTCGACTACTGAGACTGTGGGCTCGAATCCCACCGGGGGCATGGATGGATGTCTGTTGTGATTGTTTTGTGTTGTCAGGTAGAAGTCTCTGCGACGAGCTGATCACTCGTCCAGAGGAGTCCTACCGACTGTGGCGCGACGTTCAGCGTGATTTATAAACCTCGTGAATGAGGAGGCCCTGGCCCACAGGGGGCTGTTGCGCCGACAGAAGAAAAAGAAGAAGAAGGGAGGCATAAGTACATCCAACACCATTTTGCAGTTAAATTCCATTCATCACCAAAATAAGTTCTTCGTCTGATACTGGAATATTACTCGTACAAGATCGACTGTATCATTACAAGGAAAGACACAAAATGCAGAAGTGAAGAAAGAAGAAAGTCGGGGAAAGTAGGTGCAACTGTGCCAGACGTAGAGGCAGATACTGTGGTACTGTTACCCACATAATGTGGTAGTGTTACCCACATACTGTGTTACTGTTACCCACATACTGTGGTACTGCTACCCACATAATGTGGTACTGTTACCCACATAATGTTGTACTGTTACACACATAATATGGTACTGTTACCCACATACTGTGGTACAGTTACCCACATACTGTGGTACTGTTACCCACATAATGTGGTACTATTACCCACAAACTGTGGTACTGTTACCCACATACTGTGGTACTGTTACCCACGTACTGCGGTACTGTTACCCATATACTGTGGTACTGTTACCCACATAATGTGGTACTGTTACCCACATACTGTTGTACTGTTACCCACATAATCTAGTACTGTTACCCACATAATGTGGTACTGTTACCCATACAATGTGGTACTGTTACCCACATACTGTGGTACTGTTAACCACATAAGGACCTTAAAATCCTTCGTTCTTACATTATACTGTTACAGGCCTGGAGTGGCTCAGAGTGTTCCAGGAAGTTAAGGTTCCCAGATTTCGTGACAACGGCACAGGATGTTGGTAAGGTTGTCAGCCTTACACACCGGCCGCCTTTACTCCCAGGAAATACTCCCGGCACTCATTTCAGTTAGAAGTTGAGTCGACCCCAGGGTCATAGTGCGACTGGAAGTATTTTCTATCAATGAAAAATCCACTGACCCTATCTAGGATCCAACCAGCGACCTTCCGATTTGTAGTACAGCACCTTAACCACTGTGCTACCGCGGTCCCCAGGTAGATATTACTAAAATAAAATTCGAAGGAATTCCAACAGGCGATGCCACAGTCCAAGCGGTCCGAGTTTGCATAGTCGCCGTGAAGAACTAGCATTACACTCGAAAGTGTAATTGCAAATAATATTACGGTATGATCAAACATCAGGCTTTTTTTTAATTTGTAGGAGAACAGATTGATAATTCTGTGGCAATCTGTTAGGATTTTAGGGAACATAATGTAATTTGTTTGAATACAGATTCTGTGTCGCCACAGCATGGCACGTCCTCAGGTTGGGGATGGAGGAACGGCCTCTATTATGAAAGTAGGTGAAAATATATTAAATAAGCAGGCGCAGACATCCGACAAGACGTGGTCCTCCAGCCTGGAGGTTGGGCGAGATTCTAACAACTCATCGTAAAAATTACCTCGCTGTGAACCATTCAGAGATGTCTCGGATCTTAAGTAGGGACAGGTGGCGGACTCTTTTGAATGCAGTAATGAACCTTCGGGTTCTATAAAATTAGGAGAATTCATTGACAAGCTAAGGACTTGGTAGCTGCTCAACAAGGGCTCTGCTTCACAAGGTTAATTAGGAAATTCATAATTCTAAATAGAGTTGTTCTTGAATATCTGATAAAAGCTAAGCTAGTCACGAAATCCTGAATCCTTCATAAAAGTCAAATGTTTGTTATTTGGTACGCGTGTTACTTCATTCTAACCTGCAATATTACAATCATTACCCCGTCACTAACTGCGTTTTAGTATTATCCTGTCTAAGATGTAAAGTACAAACTTAATGGTTTCAATTTTAACCCTGTTCTTTATGAATCTCATTGCCTTTCCTGTCCGCACAGTGCCGTTCTTGATTTATCTCGCTATTAACACTCGCTGTAGAATAACGAAAACACAGTGTTTTGTTAGGCAGCTTACTCCGGCCTGATTGCGTAAATTCTATAATAGCAATATAAGGTATTTAATAAATTGAAAGTGTGCACATGTTAAATTAATTACAATTTGTGTCAACCATGTTAGACAGTGTTCATTTCTATAACATTTAGGTGTATATAAAAAATGGGCGGAATTAGAAGGCAACATTTTTTTAAATCTCGTCAATTTTTACAGGATAATTGTGTGTGTTAACAGACACTCAGGATGAGAGAAGAAGGTATTAATATGAACACGGAAGATTCTGCACATTAAAAGATATGTAATGTCCCTTGACCAACAGAAGAATCTGAGTAGCGTCGGAAGGAATAACACTGTATGTGCATGGTTACATGGTGGGAATTTGGAAGTAGACGTCGGGTATTTGAAGTTAGCGCCTTGAATCTGCTTTACGAATTCGAGACAACTGACTGTGTAGTGTAAGCTGGAAAGTCGATAACAATCTGCGTACATTATTGGACTTGATGTCCTATTCCAAACAAAAACATGTTGTTACAAACCCAGTCGTCTACGGAGGTAAAGGTAAAGCAGTCCCTGTACACGCCCTGAAGGCATATGGAGGAGTGAAAACATTTCTCCATACATTCTTAACCTTAGACCCGAGTGGAAGTAACTGGGCAGATTCACGAACCTGCTTTTTAATTCTGGGGACAAAAACCCGATAATGCATCCATGTAGTCCCTACGAACGATCTGGAAGCTTCAGAGAATAGAAACATTGGGTAAACCCATATTGGAGCGCATCAGACAAGACGGACGGACACACGGATCTGAGACAGATTAGGATATTGTCAACATTATGACGTAGGCCTATGTATCATGGCACACTGATCTGCACGGAACGTAACGGTGTTCCGGTGCGGAACACTGTCGATCCAACGTAAGTCATACTGCCAGGTCTACTGTCTCTCCTTGCCGTATGCCCTTCACTTCCGTCCGATGCGTGCCAGTGTTTTCGTGCATTGTACACTTGTCGTGAATCAAATCACGAACTGACAGCCGTCGAGCCTGTAGCCCAGTCAACGTACCAACTACGCTATGCTATCTCCTTTTACTGTTTCATATTACGATTAATTGCCGGAAATTATCTCTTCTTATACTTCACTGTAAAATTACGATATTGAAGAATGTGATAAGCGAAAGTATTATATCTAATATCTGCATTTTATTTCGTGTGCTGTTGTGGTGATTTGTTTTTATAAGCACGATGGCTTTAAATTTTAGCTCGTTATAGGAAGCACGTGTAACTGACCGATTACAACAGGAATGTAGTTGGCCAATAAATATAGTACAGACTCAAAATAAGCAAGTAAGTAAAATCTTCAGTGCTAAGAGGGATAAAATGAACAACCACAGACTTAATACTTATCTCCAATGCAGTCTTATACGCAATGTATAAAAGGAAAACACAAATCATCGGTAGGCTATAAATTCGTATTTCAGTGCTTTATGGCAAGGTAGAGCTTCAAGATTGAACACAATCAAGAGCGTGCATTGTAGAATACCTGAAACCGTATCTGATGGTTGAATAGCTTCCATAACAAGGGTGAGGAGGGGGGGAGAACATAGAAAATGGCGTCCACTGACCTACTTCGTGAATCAAGGAACGTCATTTCCTGTACGACTACAATGAAGGAGCAGAAAATTTGGAGTATGTTAAACTTTCATGCCCGTCACGATTCTAAAGCAATAACGTGCTGTGCCAACAGCGGTCGTAAAAATAGAACTAACCAATTCATCTTCGACATGCATAGCAGGCTTCGGTACACGATTGCTCTCGATAAGGGCTAACAACTGCTGCCAACAACGGGGCGGTTCGCCAGTAGATATGCTACTTCATATATATATATATATATATATACATATATGTTTGTGTGTGTGTGTGTGTGTGTGACGACTTCAACAACTGCATTTTAGTCATGGGCTTGCAGATTACATAACGGCCATCTGCCAACTGCAGTGATTAAATATAGTGCAAATTATACGGAGAAAAGTTGATATTTCATAATTAAGTAGATTATTTGGTAATAGAGCAATATTTACCTACAAGGACGCTCTGGTCTGTTTCTTCGTTATTAACCTTTTGACGCCTAATGTCAACTATAGTAGTCGTACAGCACCGCTAACCTCTAAAGTTGCATTTTATATATTTATTCAACAAATATAGGTACTGAATATTTTAAACATGATATATACTCTCCGTTTTTTTAAATTAAAAATGCAGTTTGTTTCATAATTCTAACGTATTTCGTTCCTGTATTATTCACATTTTATATACAGGGTGTGCTAAAATTAAAAAAATAATTCCGGCGCCAAAAGGTTAATATCACACTATTATCGATTTTATTCAGCAGACACTTAAACAGCATGTTTTACGGTTAAGCAGTAAATCTGAAACAACTGCAGTACAATTAAATGAAGGCTACCGTTACGTTGATGTTAATTAGTAGCTTGGTTAGTTTACGACACCGTCACTTGGAACATTCGTGTAGGGTTCAAAGTGATGACACCAACATTACGTATTAGATAACTGGTAAGACAATCTGAAATAATAGCAGTGCAATTCAACGTCGAATATGCCAAAAAAAAAAAAACTAGGCTGCTTTCTAAGTGACGATCTACGAGCTGTCTTGTTTACGTAATGATATGTACATTTATATCACTCTTACAATGTTTAATAAATCATTGGCGGTGTAATACAATAACAGTAAGACATAACAGACGTATCTAATCCAATGTGTATGTTGGTTGGTGTCCGTATTATTCTGCACAACTGTATGTATTGCAATGATTATGCAGCAAATTTCCAAGAGAAGCGTTAGTTTCAGTTTCCGAGAAGCGTGCTTCTAACGGCTTATGTGGGTCCTTCCTGAAGAAAAAAAAAGTAAAAGATATACTCATGAAAAAACTGCCAAATTTTTTAGATTTATATGAAAACTGAAATTGCTCGAAAATTTTTTGTAAAATTCCCTTATATCAAATTTCATGAAAATTCTTTAAGTGGTTCTGGAACTGTTTTGCAGACGGACTGACATAGCGACTTCAGTAGATGCTTGTCAGGGAATCCAATAAGTTTGAAGATGGTACTGACATCTAATCATTGACAACAAGCTGACCGATACCACCATGCTGGATCTAGAAGGGCTACAAGCACTGTTCATGCTAGGAAATGGCAACATGAACACCGAATCACCTTTCTCTTAGTGTCATTTGCAGCAATGGATCTATCAACAGACCTAGGTGGCAGAATATAACACCGAAGACTACAATTCGGGGTTTTTGCGTTATCGAAGGTTTATAATGCGATGTGGGTACTTTCCACTCTAAAGAGGAAGGTAACACGTTCCTCCAAAGTTAGTAACGACCTATCAAAAAGCATGGTGTTACAGCCCAAGCAACTACAATACAGATACTGAATTAGTTGCTGGAAGGTTTCAGATCATGAAGATATCAGACGGACTGCAGCAGCTTGTGCTAGGATACAAAAAGTGTTTCGTAAAAACACGCAATTTCATCTCTGTTGAATAATTAGCAATTGTCCAAAAAAATTACTCGAGTAATAAATAGGATTTGCATGAGTATTCGTAATGATAAGAACAAATGTAAAGTAATTTCTAGTTGCGTAATGTTTGTGACATACACTGAGAAAATTGCCATCTGGTACAGACGTCAATACGGGAATGAACACAAGAGTATGCGGATATTATAAAATTATACACATGAATTTCCGCATGAAGAAAAGAAATAACGCTATTAAATTAATAAAAGCCAAGGACAGAGACTGCTTTCGATAAATCAGTCGATATAGGTGTCTAATTTAAAGAGTTTGTGTATGTCGGATACGCTTTTTAAATCGACGTTAAACTCGGCTTTCCAACAATGATAGGCGATCGGCTTTTGTCAGGTAACGCAGAGTTTAATAGGATTACAGAAATAGGCCGTTCGCTCCTGTCTTTTTGTGTTCCTCACTGAGGGTAGAGAACCACAATGATTAGTGCAGAATTTGAACCTGTCACTCAACGTCAACATGAACTCCACTTCGAGATATAGACAGAATCCTATTATATCCACAAACACAATAGATATTTTACTCCAATAGCTATCTCTAACCCTTCATGTTTCCGACGGTCATTGTTCGAGCTTCTAGACAAGAGCTTCTCACACACACAGATTTTCAGAGTTATTGGCAATAACGTTAGCAAAACAAACTTACATAAAAAAATAATTAAATATTTTATTCGACAAACGCTAAATGCAATACTTTAAACCCCTTGCTTATTCAAGCGTTTTACCAAAGCGATAAATAATGAAATAAAAAAGACAGGCAATATATTTTTTACGTAATATTGAAGCGCCTTCGTGCAACAGTGGAGAGGCAATAAGTATTACACATTCTGAGTGTGTGTTGACGGACATGGGTGTCCAGCATGCAATGTGCATGCGTGATAAATTTCATATCTGGGCTGCCTGACTGTACAGTATTTTTCCACATTATCTCCTAAACGGCAAGATTTTGGAATAAAATAATTTATTCAACATAAAATATGTTTTGGTTCCCTACAACATTCGTCTGAAACATTTCTCATTATAAGGAGAACAGAGTGAGGTATGACCAGAAATGTAAACTGGTCTTCATGTAACATACTTGTTATACTTGTAAGACTCGAAGGAAACTGGAATTTTCTCCACACATTATAGAAAAATTACACATTTCATGAAAATCCTTTGTGCGAGAGCTAACTTGTTCCATGCGGACATACGGACGGACGAACAGACCGACATAACGAAGTTAAAAGTAGCTTTTCGCAATTTTGCGAAGGCGCCTAAAAAGAACAGCAGTTATCTCCCGATATAGCGCCAACATTTGCTAGCCGCATTTTGTGGCGTTGTAGCGAGGATGGCCGTATGTGGCGGTGAATCGAAATACTTCTCGTAAAATTTACTGAGAAAGACAAAGAGACGTTCATGACAAAATAAGGACACATTATAAGAACATTTAATGTAGTATTACTGTACTGTACTAGCAAATCATCTTCGCCCTTCCTCAGTAACCTCATCTATTGCTGGAAAATATTTATCATAACCTGCCGTATACGTATTACGATCGGAAAGGCCATGGCCGATAAGCGATAGAGAAGGAAGAGGAAGGAGAAGAAAAAGAAAGAGAAAACCAGTGGTTAAGTTAATGACAGGTTGACTCTGTGCTTGTATGTATGTGTGTGAGAGACTGATTATGTGACTTAGCGATTCAGCGGGTGGAAATGTGAACAATTAATTAAATTAGTGACCCAGTAACTCAGAGAATGACTGGTAAGGTGGTGACTCAGAACTTGATTTCGTTGCTTTTTGCGTGCTGAGGTGTCCACGATAATTATGTAAAGGGTCGCCGGGTACTAATACTGTAGTTTAATATACATTTATATATAAAGGTACATATACACACACACACACATTATTCAGGTTTCCACATTAAGTAATGGAACCTCTATGAAAATATATATATATATATATATATATATATATATATATATATATACACACACACACATTCTTCAGGTTTCCACAATAACCACGCACCAATATCACAGTCTAATATACACACATAAACACATCATTCGGG
>Ga0123354_10009013_pt1 | contig 15237 bp, 8 predicted proteins | sample TergutLab28metaG_2_FD_97872 | JGI IMG/M metagenome (GOLD analysis project Ga0123354, IMG submission 97872) | Labiotermes labralis P4 segment gut microbial communities from Petit-Saut dam, French Guiana - Lab288 P4 | ecosystem: Host-associated > Arthropoda: Insects > Digestive system > Gut ...
AACCCCTCCAAACCCCCCCCCCCCCCCCCAGTCCCCAAAAAAAAACCTTTCGTGATGGTGCAGGATTCATATCCACTGAAATGATGACTCAAGGTTTTTACCTCAAAATCCCAGGCAGGGATACTGGCTTGACCCAGGAATAACAAAACGCATAAAGTAGAAATGAAATCTGAGGCTCAGCTTATATATGTAGTTTACCAGCTAGATTCCTGAACCAGAGTGAGTACAGGCAAGCATAATGGAAAGCATAAATGATGGGGAGCAGGAGGAAAAGGGAGGGGAGCAAGGGCATGTGTGCTGTGATTCTAAATATAGACCGGAGCTGTGCGTAATCATGGCGCAGTTTGAATATCACATTTAATGGTGCAGTTGAGGCCTTATGTCCACAACCAAGAGAATGTTGAGAATGGTTAAAATAATAGTTGGACATTGTCCGTGATTTATTTTAGGTCCCCTGGCAAGTGTTCCTTCTTATTTAAAGAGAACAAACTGTTACTCTTGATCCCGTGTACTAATTACTTGAACACCGTGCTAAGACCTGTCTGTGGTTTCCATGTTCTCATGTCTTATATAATTCTGTGTTTACCAGTGATGGAAATGTGTAGAAATGCAGGAGCCTCATTCTACCAACTGAATGAGAAGACACTTCACTTGCTTCTGAGGTTTATAACAAGCAAGTTGGTGCCTTAGTAATGCTTTGTAGTTTTGTTTGGGAGGTATCCAGTTTGAATGTTACCTGTGTTACTGGTTATCATAACTGAGGTTTTGTGTTTTCCTGTAGTTAATTAATGTTTTCTGGGAATCTTTACAGATGTTACTGTGTAGTGGAGGTTGTTCCTGATATGTGATTGGAGAGGTGTCAAGTTTATGTCCCAGCAAGAGACAGGTTGTTGTAATGCAAACATGTCTCTTCCCTCAGTCTTTCCTGACAGACATCCTTGCACCTGTAAGTACCTATTCCTTCGAGTTTTCAAACAACCAATCCGAGAGTTTTCAAACAACCAATCCGAATAACATGTGTAACTCTGTAATTAAGCAATAACCAACTTCTTCTCTCTTGTTGAATGTTAAATGCTAAGAATACAACCTCCACCCTCCAAATTGTATTTAATTTTTCATCACCTTAAGACTCGTATTATCTTTCCTGTCTTGGTCTAAAAACTTGAAGAAAACTGCAACATAAATTGTCAGTCCCATCTTTATATCTTGTACTGATTAAATCTGCCATGGCATGTTACACCAAAGAGTAAGTATCCCTGCTGAAAACCTCTCATGCTTGTCCATCACCACCATTGTGACATAATCTCTTTACTTCCCTTAGCCAAGGTTCTCTTGACACTACTTAGCAGTCTAAATTCCTGGAACACTTTTATGCTATGCCAGTATAGCAGTGATGCCCTGAAATTGTTTACATTGCCCACAATGTGCTGTTGGCCAACTCTAGAAAAACTCACCAAGTTGCATTTTGTACAAGTGTATATTTAAATTATGAGACTGGAGATAGACTGTATGGCAAATATGACCTTTTGCAAACAGCAAAGCTCCCAGCTTGAATATTGATTTACATACAAATGTTGTAATTCTAACTTTCAATAACTAATGTTCTTCATGTTGTTTCTTTTGAGGAATATTTTAACAATGATTAGTAGCTCCTTTCAATTCCCTGCCCACAGTCTGACAGTTCAACTTTCTGTTGTACAAGTCACTGCATTAGGTTTACCTGATGCAGTGACTTGTGCTGGAGAATTCAGTGATTTCTTACTGTTTTGAGATACTCCTTTATGTACGGTAACAGCAGTTCCTTGCTGTCTCATATTGTGTCTGGTTACCAAATTATCTCAACATTAAATATTATGAAAACTGTGAAATACTACAGCAACATTTGGTGTGTCATATTATGAGAGAATGAAGCTTGCAGCAATAGCATATAAAATCATGCCTAATTGTTCTCATTGCCAATTCATCCATTCTTGTTCCCTTTTTATTACCTCCACTTTCTTGGGTGACTGCCATATTTTACAGCTGTTGTACCAAAGAAATTCCAGATATAAATTTCCCAAAATGTCAGTAAGTTACTTTCAGATCTCTCACTGACTTTAAAAGATTCTGTAAATACCTGAATACTTTTAGACATATTGCACATGCATTCTGTAGGGTATTATTTGGAGTTCACTGGCTGCTGATGAACAGTTTCAGTACACAGATCAGTGTAACAGCACAGGATTTGGTTGAACACGTGCATATGATCTATATGGTCTCTATATTTTCTTGAATTTCTATTTTATTTTCTTTCAGGTGAAGATGTCAATAATGGGTATGTGGAGATTGATGACATTTAATGTTATTAGTTTGGACTGTGTGTCAGGTTGTCTGTCTTTAATCTTGCAGTTGATGCATGGTCATTTAATAACCTAGTCCCCTCTCCATTGTTGAGGTCTTTAGTTTGGGGGACATTCCATCTACATTCCTACCATACTTTCACTTCATACTTTGATAATGTACACCTTTATGTTACAATCTCTTCAACCATTTGTTGGTTTCAAGGAGTAAAATGAAATATTGTTGCGACCCTGTTTGTGCAGTTTGAGAACCACTGTAGCAGTTGAAATGGATAGTTAGTAGTCAGCAGGGCTGATATCAGTTGTGTGTGCTGTGCTTCCTGTACAGGGCACTCAGGCAGGGGGAAGTTTCAGAAGTAGTGGTAAAGAGTATGGTAATATATTCTGTAGTAGTAGTAGTAGGAAATGAAGAACACACATCCAATGAACATTTTCTGCCCCTTGATTGTCTTACTGATTTGGATTGATCATGACCCTGTTTAACTGGCAGAAGTTGTAAAATTACGGAGTAGTGCTCCTCATTTCCCATGCTAAAATTGCTAGAATTGTATGTTGCATGTGATTATAAATGTCCTTCCATGCAAGACCAGAGTATATACGGGTTTGAACCAGGGATACCTAGACTGTAGTTCATACATGTTTTGTGGCTGTGCCATTGCTCAAGTTGTTAGTCACAGCCTTTCAGTGTGGAGGTGTAGATTCGATTCCTGGCCATTCCGTGCGGGAGTTGTGGCGGACAGAGTGACACTAGGACATGTTTTCCTCTGAGTGTTTTAATCATTATCATTCCACCAGTGCTCCAACTTGTACTTTATCCATCTACCATTGACACTACGTAATCTTGGCAATTTGCGAGTTTCATTAAATACAGAATTCCTCCACAGGGTGGCATATTAGGTAATCTGTGTCTTGGTAAAAGTGACAGTGACTCCATAACATGCCACAGCAGGCACAGATGGTAGGTTCCAGAAGGGGCGTGTGACAACACCACACCCTGATCACTCTATCCCCAGGAAAGCCATTGTACCCATTGTAGAGGAGGCTGAGTGGGACCCAGGGCAGGTCTGAATAGGTATGGAGTAGAGCAAACCCCTTGCCCACACCTGGGTTCGAACCGTGGACCATCAAATCCGTAATGAGTTACTATATCAACTCTACTATCCTGGCCCCTCCCTCACCTGGTAGTGAGAGATGAGCAACATCAGTATATTAAAATTACGTTGAACACATTATTACTTACAATTTAGGGAATGATAGCTACCATTGAATTCAGAATATTTTGTCTTGCCATGGTCAGTTTAAAAATATGAAGATTGTGACATAAAACTGTAATTGAACCTGTTTATGTGGATTTTAAACTAGGTCTTGTACTTTTAAGAGATGAGTTTAGTTTGGAGGGTATTTGAAGAAGATAGACTGAAGAGACACGAAATAGTGAATGACTGGAAAAGACACATAAGGAGCTCCATATAGCCCAGTTCCTGTATCGTGACACTTTGAAGTTATTAATGTTATGTGGGCAGGGAGGTGAGGGTATTTGCCGGGCGAGGCTAGTGAATACAATCTGTGCCCCTCCCTCTTCTTTCATTCTTCCCTACTTCCTTACCCAGCAAGTTTCAAGACATGGGAACCGGACTGTAATTTTTCCTGTATACGATGTTCATGTTGATAAAATCAAGGCGGATGAGATCCGCAAAAAATTGTAGTTGAAATACTGGGGGGAGGAGATCACATGGAAGACCAAGGGTGGATGTGACGATAATATTAGAAAGTATCTTACACCGATGAGGTGTAAAGTGTTGTCCTTTGTGAATGCAAGATAAATTTTGGGTTATGATATTCAGTGACTTCTGTGACCAGATTAACAGGTGTTACCTTTTTGAGGAAAATTTGTGGCATGAAATTTATGTGGGGAAATATTGGTACACTGCTTGTTAGAATGTATGTTTCTGGCACATGATTGAAGTTTAAACAGTAACCTCACTTGTGATATCCAGTATTTAGATTCAAGCAAACTGCCACCCAAACATGAATTATACATTACAAAGCAAAGTTAAATTTTCCTTCGGAATATTACTGTTATTCCTATAAGTGAATGTTTCCATTTCCATGACTGATGTTTACTGTTTCATCTGATAACATAGGCATAAAAACTGCAGTGAAAACTAGTTATTTTGCTGTGCAATCAACTTGGGTTCAAGAAATAATATATAATATTAATGTGGAACTGTGTTATGTCATCCTCTTTCATCCTCACTTTATTTCCCATTTTCTGTAATATATTGCTACATATTTTAGATGTGATGGATTACTTCTGATACAAGAAACTGGTCAGCAGATTGTATTGAAGGGTGACAGTATTTGACAGATGTTTCTGGTAGCATATAATATGTTCATGCATTCTGTGCTCATAGCAAATGCATGTAATGGAAGACATGCCTTTCTTGTATCCATATTTGAGTTCAAAAACCACTGATACATGTGTGAAATTTGATATTGCAAACTTTTAGTAGACCCTTTCTATCACAATTTTTGGTGAAAATCTGACAATAATAACAACTACTTTGCCCAGTGACCTAAAAGTATTTTAAAAAACTACTTGCAAGTATCTCGCTAAAACTAATACACACAAAAGTTTGGTCAAAAGTTACAGGAAGTAATGAACTGGACATTCTAATGTCACATATTTCTGTAAATATAAGTTTTTAAGTAAATTTTAGAATTGTGAAAACTTATGAACTGAATTTCAAATTACATGTTAAATGTTATTATTCTCAGATGAGTGTTTGAATAAATTGTATATTAACAGTTTTTCCTCAATTGTAATAATAAATTTATGTCACTTATAGTTGATGTTATTCGCATGATGCAGGCATAATATCATGAAGTTCTGAAAAATACTGCACAAGAATTTAGTCCTCTGAGGCACTTGAAGTCACAAAGAACACGTGTGGGAATTGTACTTTGTCATACCTGAAAAACACATTTCATCTCTTAACTGAAAGAACATGCCATCATCAGTGGTAAGAATAGGATGTTTAAAACAAGTCTGTGGAGAATAAAACTTTACTGAGAAGCCTGTCAGATAATGGTTAATGCTAAGGTAACTCTGAGCATTTCTTCATTGGCATGAACATTGCATCATGCAGGAACCCAGCTTGGGCAGAAAGTAGAGGAAACAGTATATGTTTTATACCATGGATTGTAGGACTATTGTGATTAACAGGAAGAAGGAAATATTTAGACAGTGTTAGTTATTGATTTTAGATCTTTGCATGCATGGGATGCATGACCACCAGGGGGGACAAAACTCACTTATTTCCAGATTTTAGGTCTCCCATTGTGTCATGGCTGTCATGACATATAACATCTAGGCCATGTCATTCGTGAAGAATTCTATATTTTGGAATATGACAACTTGTAGTTCGGTAAGTTTATGTCTGACTATATGGCGTCACATCCTTATTCACATGTAGGTATGTTAAAGTAGGTTGAGTATGAAAGAAGTGATGGTCCTTTGACATCACTGTCCAGAGTTTCTCATTTGTGTAGCAGCAGTGTTTTGTGACATGAATTGTAATTCAGAAGGACTGGAGATGAAGACGCATGCCATTGTTTTTAGTGCAGTAGTTTGGTATTTTTCTGCACATAAATTTTTTTTGGTATGTGGTCATTAAGTTGGTTGAGGCACTGCACTACAAACCTGAAGGTCACAGCTTCAGTTCATGATGGTGTCATTGGTATTGTTCATTGACATAATCCTTCCAACTGCACTATGGCCCTGGGTTCGGGTTGACTTAGCCTTTAACATAATTGAGTACCAGGAATATTTCCTGGGAGATAAGGGCAGCTGGTGTGTAGGACTGAGAATCTTACCACCTTCATGTGCCAATTGTCTCAAAATTTGGGAGCCTCAACATCTTGGAACCCTTGGGGTCTATAATAGGCTGGTGCAGGGAGTGTTTTACCTTTGCTTTACCATTACGGAACTTACTACCGTACATAAATATGTAACATTGTGTAACAAGTTGGATAACACTGAAATGTAACGACAGCTGTGAGACATGTTATAGCCTCGAAAATAAAGAAGTGGTCATTCTGAATGCCAAACTTAGAAAATTTTTGTAGATGGAAACAGGCATGGGGATTGCAGTAGAAAGCAATGGATTTAATGTTTCACATGAAAGGTGTCAGACTAAAGGCATGAATTCAATTGCTGTGTTGAAATTCCCAGAGATGTTAAAGAGCACTTTTGTGCAGACACAAATGAGGTCTCTTCCTGCATCCTGAATACATTTGTGTCACTCGTGTGTTCCATGTGACACATCTTATACATATATATATATATAAGTGTGAGAGTCCCCATGTGGTGACTGGGGAAAAGAATAGTCCCACTGCAGCCCATGCGGGTTGTGAAAGGTGACCGAAATGGGTACCCGCTGCCTGCGGTAAAGCTGGGCCACTCTGCCCCAGGGGTTATAAATATGGTGGACTGGCCCTCTAGGTTGGGGGTTGGGCAACAGGCCAAAAACCTGTCACCATAAAAAAGCTAACTGTTAGGAAATCTAAATTGTGGCCTCAGAAAAGTCAGACTGAGTGGAATTGACCCAGACAGTGGAAAAGGGTATGAGATGAGAGTTGAGGACAACAACTTGGAATGTGGAATTGTGTACAAATATATATTAATAAATGCAAAATTGCAAATTGGAAAGAGAGAGAAAAAAACAGAGCTGACTGGGAGAAGTCCTTTAAGAAGGTGAAGGTCTGCAGTGGACTGTAGTGCCATCTAAGAAGAAGAAGAAGAAGAAGAAAAGTGTGAGAGTTGAAATTCTGGCATTATCTGTCCTCATTATAGGTGTGGAAACATATGCCAAATGGCAGTAATTGACAAAAATGAACTGTTGTTACGGAGCAGTGTAGAGGTATCTATGCTTTGGTAGGTAGTGGAGACTGAACCTTTGCCAAGGAGAAGTTTTCTGTAGGTACTGGCCCCACCTATTGTATCCAGCCATCTTTAAAGAACTTTACAGTTCATGGTGTGCATATTCATTGTAAATGTGATTTTTAGTATCTGTCAAGAGTCATAGTATATGAGTGGATTAATCACAAGATTATTTGTGAAGTTTGAAGCTAGAGATGAGAGTTATCAGACTTTCCTGTTATACTTTTTGCTTTGGGGGTTATTGACATTCTGTTATATTTATGCTAAAATTGCATATTAAGTTGAAACAATACCAACATTTACATGTATATTGGTAGAAAATTTGCCCCACTGCATCATTAATGAAATGAGAGGATAGGTTAATTAGACCTTTTCCCAGTAGAACCAGTTCTTCATGTCCATGCTTCAAGTTCAATATGAATGTGTCATATTTTCATATCATGTTTCTTAGATCTAGTTTGTTTGCATATTTTGAAACATGTCTGACCATGTAATAAACTCCATACTTCTGACAGTTTTTTTTGTGGGCGTAACCTCAATATGATTCCTTCTGTCAGTAGTATGCTTTCACAAGAAATGTTTGTCCTCTCAATTCCTACAGTTTTGTGGTTGCAGCATAAGTGTATGAACTGATGGACTATGTACTGGGAACTCATTGCTTTGAAAAGGACAACTGTCGTATATTTCTGGCATTTTGTGAACACAAATGGATGGATTGGCATGTAGGTCATACCTCTTATTAGACTGATACTCTGTTGGGAGAAATTTCTACTTTTATGTGCGTAAATTTGGTGTATTTACTAGTAAACTTGTGGCTTTGTGCATGGAACTTACATCACTCGTAGAGGATTCACCAATGAAAATCACAAGTATTCGTAGTTGGATCAGCTGACTTTGTGAGGCACATCAAGCATTAATTTCTTATTCAGATTTATTCGTTGAGTCTCACATGCATTTCTTCAGATAACGCCAGGTTGTTATCAGTACACATTCACTGTATATACTTACTGATCTGTGTGTATCTTATTCTGTTTATTGTGTATATAAAAGTCTCTATTCTATATTATTCTATAAAATAAAGTATTTCAATTTACAATGCTTTTTCCCCTCCTCCTCCTCTACAGTTTGCACAGTTTTTATCACTCGGTTTTCCAATTTTTTATTTCATCATAAGTAAAAATTTGCCTATGTTTCCAGTTTTGTATTCTTGACACAACTAGTTTTTTTCTTGTACAGTATTTCTTCACTGATGTTTAATGAATTTGATGTTCAGGTGACCGTGCAACGTGATAAATTCTTATAATAAAACCAACTAGATGCACTAATTTCTCAAATTTATTTTTGCAGTAAAACTCTGCATGTTTCGGACATTTCCTCTGTCCATCATCAGGAGTGTTTCACTGTACACACAGCAATGGTACATGTCATACAGGTTTGCTGACAGCTTGTTGCTCGCAAGCTGTCAGCAAACCTGTATGACATGTACCATTGCTGTGTGTACAGTGCATAACTCCTGATGATGGATGGAGGAACTCCAAAACATGCAGAGTTTTATTCCAAAAATAAATTTGAGAAATTAGTTTATCTAGTTGGTTTTATTGTAAGTAAGATGTTTAATGGCTTAAAAAGTTTATGCTTTCACCATTGTGTCTTTTTTACATTTCAACAGCATGTGTATCTCATTCTCTTCCTTTTTACATAGGAGGTGTCTTCCTTTTTCTGCACCTGTCATCATGCCTCTCAGTCTCCATTTTCCCAATCTAAACCACATTGTCCCAATTCTGTCTGTATTACAACAGTGTATAAACAGTTCTGTGCACGCACTCTTATTTCATGTTCCAGCATGTCACTAAGATCTGCTCGCGCTCATTTCCTGTCTACTTGTCTGCCTTGTATATATCCATCTAATTTAATTGTTTTGCTTATAGCTCTTATATCCCTTCCATGTCTGTCTAACCAAATGTTTCACAACCCAGTTTTTTACATTATTGTAATAGTTCTATCTTTCTCCATCAATAACATCCTGTACCTGAATTTTACTATATTACAAAGCATTTCCCCTTTCCTACTTTCTCCACCAGGTTCCCATGTGCTGCTGCATGTACTGTTTGTACTTCTTGGGATTCCCTAAATTCCTTTAGTGACTTCCTATCCGTCTTAATGCCCGATATTTCAACCCCATATATCAACCTTGTATTATGGATCATCTAATATATATATATATATATTTCCTGTTACTTTAACTTTCTTATTTGTTACCCTTAGTTAATGTGTATCAGTTCCTGTTAATGTCTTTTTGCCTTTCACTTTTGTACTCTCTTCCTCTCTCTCCAATTCTCCTGAGCTTTCTCACAGCAGGTTTTAACAGACTGCATATTTTATACTTCTGCACTCAACAGCAGCTGCATTTGATGTGTTTCCATTGTTACATTGGTTTGGATTAAAATATTCCAGACCTGCTGCAGCTCAGATTAGATAGAGATGATAGGAAAGTTTTCTGAGATGTGATACCGTGTGTATTGATAGTTACTAATGTTTTCGAGGATTGCTGCCTCTGTGACATTGTAGAGGAACCTGCTGCCTCTGTTATCAGGGAAGATGAATAAGATGCACTGGAAAAAAGTGCTATAGAAGAGGGGAAACCAGGATTTGGACTCAAAGGAAGCTATTTGGAACATCTACTAGACTTGAAAGCATCATATTCCCAGCAGACTACTAGTATTCTTCATGTTTGTTACCCTGGAAACATCAACTCTCTCAACCCTGCTGTCATTCTGGTATGACTGTTGTAGTATGCTAATAACAGAAGTTTCATTATTGTCACACTAGCTTCAAATTAAATAGCTACCTGCGTTAGACAGTCCACATATGCTGCAAAATCTGGTGACTACTGAGGGGCTCTGAAACTTATTCAGCTGCTTGATTCAGTGGTGTGTTCAGTTTCAGGCAATATATATATGAATGTTTACCACCCATCACATTACTTCCTGATGGTGTGGCAATGAGAAGTGCTATTGTATCCTCAGAGGGGCTCCTGTAGGGATGCTGTATGTGATTAGCACTTTGGCTTCGTGATTGGGTAGCCTGCAGTCCATGACCCAGTGTCCAGCTGCAGTGATGAGTTTTTCTTTGTTTTCATCATTCCCTCCTGGCAAATTTGATGGCAATACCTGACATTAGGCCTTCATTTCAAATGCTGTACAAGTTATTCACTGATCATCCTGCTGTTCAATGCTATGTAGTGTGAGACTGATGTTGCCATTAAAATCATAAATGAAGCTAAAGGTAAAGGTAAAGTTCACCCTAGAACAGGTCACAAAGGCCCAGAGGGGGAGTAGAAGTGTGGCTCTACTCTTTCCTTAACCTTGTAGCTAGATGGTGGGTGGTCAACGCCACGCCCCAATTGCTTTACCCCAGGAAAGACCCAGCACCCATTGTATAGGAGGCTGAGTGGGCCCCAGGGCTGGTCTGGATGGGTGGGGAAAATCTCGACCTCACAGTGGGATTCGATCCCCAGACTGTCCGGCCCGGAGCGAATCACTATACCAACTGAGCTATCCCAGCCCTAAAATTATAAATAAAGCATAAATAAAATCACAAACTGAATTGTATGAAGATGGAAGATATATATGCAGTGTTGTATCTTCATATCCTTCTCTCTATAATTACTTGAATCTTCTTGACTATGACCCAAGAGGGGCAAAACATGTAGGAGACTAAGTATAGACTATTATGGGTTTCTCTCTAAATCAAATATATTTTGTTCATTTTTAATTTTTGTGACCTGAGAAAGAACTATATGATAATATGTAACACTATAAGATAGTTGAAAAATAGTGCAAAGACTTCACTGTTAATCAGTATAGGGGGATTTGTACCAAAATGTACGTGAATTTCATTTTGGTCCCTATTTGTCCATACACAGCTCAAATTGAATTTCATCAGATTTGGAGAGTTAGATATATGTTTTATGGTTACCTACTTTGAGGATTGTTGCAAAACAGTTGCAGAAAGTGACTGTTAGTTTATTTTTGTCTGTTTGTATGTCAGACTATGGAAGACATGGCTCCCATTGGATGGATTTCTGTAAAGTTTTGTAATGGGATTTTTACCAAAATCTATTGACTGAGTTCTGACAAAAGTAATGGACATTTTACATTAATACCAACTGTAGATTATAATAATACCCAACTGAATTATTATTCAGTTGAAAAGACTGTAGAGAAAATTCAAACACGTTTTGTATCAAATTTTACTCAAAAAATTGTGACTTTTCAAGCCAATTACAAGAAATAACGTAAGGGCCAGAGAGTCTAAAGAAATATTTCAGGATGTAAACATTGACACATAGATGCTATTGCATGGAAGGTAATTAAGGCAAGAATAGCATGCATTGTGTCTGTGGTCAGATGAGTGAACAGCAAGAAATTATGTGATGAAAGTGTTACTGCACCATGTTTTGTCTCATTTTATGTGCATAATAGACCATGACTGAATGAATAATCATGTTTCCATTTTGTGAATGATGGCACAACGTATAGAAAAAATGTGTGAAGAGACTTTGAATTAACTGGAATATTTTTTTTCCATGTAGATAATTAGAATTATTGTAATTAGTACAGTAAAAACTTCGTGAACAAATCAGGATGCAAAGATCTGACTGCACTTTGTGTTAGATTACAATGTATATACATTTCGTAACTTGTTTAATACAATGAACTGTTTTGGTAAAATATAGTATATCTCATTAAGAAATGGAGCTTTTATTGGAAACCTCTTTTGGTGTAACATGTAAAATAGGGGCATATGGGGAAGTGGAGGTATTGCAGTATGTATATTTAGCCCCTGCACTCAGTGGAGATGAATGTTCAGCCTTCACTCTGGTTTCTTAACCTCCAGGGACAAATTGCCGGGTACCCACTGAATAAGAAGTAAGGTGAGCTGCAGAGCTTTTGTGGACATTGTGGAGAACAAAAAACTATGCTACTTGCCAGTGTTGCAGCAATAAATTTGTATCTGAGATAAGCGAGGCCAAGGTGCAGATAGCTCATTTTGAAAATGTGTACTTGTTAGGAGCTGATGTTTCTACTTAGTGTTCCATACAATTATTTGTGTAGTGTGGAACAACAGAGAAGTATACATGTATTGAAACTTACATTTTCTGTTGATACATGCAGACTGATTTCTGTCTTGATTATCACATGAGAGGAATTTTGAAAGTACAAAACACAGTGGTATTATAATTCTTTTTATTTGTAATGTCATATTCTACATTGTTGTGATGAGTATTTAAATATTTCCGGTTGAGGACCTAGTATATACAAAGGGGGAAGTGAAACGTATTCATATGTATACACTGGTATAGTAAGATTAAATGTTGTTGGTCTTGTGGTTTGATTCCTGATGTTACTTGTAGGAAATTGCATAGTTTAAACACAACTGTGAAAAGTTTTGCATAGAAATCCTCAGATTTGGTACACAGACTTGAGCTTTGTCATGGGTTAGGAGGGACAACATTGTAAGACCCCTCATTTACAACACATAATTCTTCATGTTGCTTTCATTCATGTTGAATGATCAGACTGCCTAACTGTGAAATTATTATATACAACTAATGCATTATTTTCATATTGGAATTCATAATAATGAACATTTAGAATGTATTCCTGTGAACATTCAGAGTACCCACTGTGAAATCATAGCATAAAATTTACATAGGCCTATTGCTTTCCAATCTAAAATCTCATTACTGAGCGTTCAGAATTTATGCACATGAAATTATGAAACAGTGTACTGGAAAGCTTCTGCATTTACCAGCTATTTTCCTTACCACCATGACAATTGCTTATGAGATATGCAGATTGGTATTGCTATATTTAAAGAAGCCTCCACTTTGATTTTATGGTTAGGCACACATCAACTCTCCATCTGAATTAATGAATGAAATGTAGGGACACACAGTCCCTTTGTCCTCTGACACAAACATTGATGACACAGTGTTTGCAATTTGCTGAAAAAATTTTGGGGGCATGCTTGTGACTTATGTTTTGGACAGTGTGGGAAAAAAATGAAATAAAATTACTTTTTAACTAACAAACTGACTGAAAAATTTCTTGCCTGCCCAAGTAATTTCTTAATTTTATGGAACACACGTAAATTATCTTGTTCACCAGAGTCTGCCAGGACCTAATCCAGAGGTAATTTATTACCAAATCAGCATGGCTTAGATCCTTAAATCACCTGGTTGTGTCAGCATGCTTTCCATTCACATCTCAAATTTTGTGTTATGTATTTCCCATCCCATCTGAACAGTGAGCAGGAAATACACCCTGCACTGTAGTTTTGGTGGGAAACATGTATTGGACTTAGATTGCCAGAGTTGTCTCTGTATCAACTACTTTGACCATACAGGTATTTACTTATATAACAAAGAATTTCAATCACAGAATATACTGATGAGTTTCATTTGGGTCTTAGAAAAAACATTGACTTATTTCCTAAACATCATTGTTTGATGTTTTTAAAAATAAATGGTGTTCTTGGAGGTAGAAGTAATATATAAATTATATCTGTCCTTCAAATGGTTGAATGCGGAGGTTTCTTGCTGTCAGCTTGCATATATTATGAAACTTATGTATGCAATGAGCATGGTGTTTGTTAGATGTGATGCTTGCCTGTCAGCTGAAGGTAGAAATTTCCGGCACCTTTAAATATGTTGAGTAAAAACATAATATAGTATTAACTGCAATACACTGAACCAAGATGTGCTGTCCCAAACTCATGACAAATTGGAGTAGCAGCAGACACCATACTGCCTGCCATTGCTCAAGTCATGAGTGAAGTGTGATGTGAGTTGTCAGTTAAATCATTTTCATGCGCACACACATGCATGTGCATGTGTATGTGTTTGTTTATGTATATATTGGGCAGACATTCCTGTTGAAACCCTGCTTGTTTGAAATTGTCAGTATATTGACTGTGGACAAACTGAAGTGGCTGTGCAGTCTGTTTCTCCAGTGTTCTAACTGAAGTACATTCCATGTGATCCCATGCTTGCATTCCGTGACCACTGCTGAGAATTAAATTCCTATTCAGTATGCATATTGGACCATACCAACCATTCATCTTGGAGCTCCCGTCTTGTTTAATGATGCGTGTTAACCACAAAGATGTTTGCTGGGAAGCTGACAGTTGATAGGGTGGATGAAGCACATTTGGCTGGGATCTGTAGTGTTATGGGAGGGTTTAGTAATCTCTTCTACTCAATGTAGATATCCTCAATAGGATAAGCTGTTTCAATGAATTTCGTGTAAAATCGTTTGAAAGCTCTCCTGGAACAAAATAACAATTTTATGTAATCAACAATACATAAACTTTGTGCTTCAGTGTGGGTGGGAGGGAAATGATTGTGTTTGCTTCAACTTCTTGTTTCTTCTTACATTAATGCACCATTCTCATAAACAAGGCTTTGGAAGCAAATATTAGAAGTACAAGCATTCTGTGAGGCGAGGAAGATACTGCAGAACCATATCCCTTAATTGGGTCAGTGTTGTCATGGCTGGTTTTATGAGTGGGCAAGCTGGTAACCACCAAGGGTGCTGAACTTAAGGGAGTGCTAGACTGACTTTGGTATTTTGTGAAATATTAATCTTGGTATGTGATGTCCCACCATGCTTTCAGAACTGAATAAAAGGACTTTCACACTCTGTCAACACAACTTAATTGGTAAACAATCCTTCCTGTTTACAATACTAGCTACATGTTTTGTCTTTTAGTATAGCCATCCACAGACTAACAACTGTAAAACTGTAAGGAGATAAAAGTAATTGTATATTATACAGGGTGTCCCAGGAGGAATGTGCCAGACTTCGGGAGAGTGTTCCTTATGTTAAAGTATACCGATATAACCCAAAACACCTATACCCAAAGTTGAACGGTTACGGAGATAATGGCCAG
>Ga0123354_10009015_pt1 | contig 15236 bp, 4 predicted proteins | sample TergutLab28metaG_2_FD_97872 | JGI IMG/M metagenome (GOLD analysis project Ga0123354, IMG submission 97872) | Labiotermes labralis P4 segment gut microbial communities from Petit-Saut dam, French Guiana - Lab288 P4 | ecosystem: Host-associated > Arthropoda: Insects > Digestive system > Gut ...
CACTCACAAGCGTCCGCCACCTGTCTCTATCCTGGGCCAGCCCAATCCAGTCCATATACCCACATCCCACCTCCTGGAGATCCATCCTAATATTATCCATCCATCTACGCCTAGGTCTCCCCATTGGTCTCCTTCCCTCCGGTTTCCCCACCAAGACCCTATACATGCCCTCTCCTCACCCATACGCGCCACATGCCCAGCCCATCTCATTCTTCTCGATTTTATCCCCCGCACAATATTGGGTGAGGAGTACAGATAATTAGTTCCTCGTTATGCAATATCTTCCATCCCCCCGTTACCTCGTCTCTCCTCGGTCCAAATATTCTTCTCAACACCATATTCTCAAACACCCTGAGCTTCCTTTCCTCCCGCAATGTCAACGGCCAAGTTTCACACCCATACAAAACAACAGGAAAATGATAGTTCGATATATCTTGATATTTAAATTTTTGGATAGCAACCTGGAAGAAAAAAGATTCTGCACCGAATGATAGCAAGAACTTCCTGACCTCAATCTGCTCTTAATTTCTTCCGGAATAGAATTTTGTTTTGTTAAAGTTGTTCCCAAATATTTAAACTCTTCCACCCTCTCGAAAGCACTAGTCTCAATCCGCACACTGTGATTTCTTCCTGCATTCTGATCTCGAGACATGACCATGTACTTAGTTTTATCAACACTTCCAGTCCATTCTCCCTAGTAAGAGCTACTAAAGCTTCTGCGTTTTCCTTTAGAGTATGTATGCTTCCTCCCAGTATATTAACATCATCGGCATAAGCCAGAAACTGATGTGTACCATTTAGTTTCAAGGTATCCTGGTTTACCTGAACCCTTCTAATGGCGTACTCTAAAGCCAAATTGGAAAGCAGTGGTGATAGAGCGTCTCCTTTGTTATAGGTCTTATAATTACTCGTACACATCTTTCGATCTCTAATTCTTGTAAAATTCAGAATGCTTGCCATTGGCGCAGTATATTTTGATCTAAAATATCTACACAAAATAAATAGTTTTCTATGACAATATTTCGTGAAATTCAATGCTAATATGAAAAACGTGTTTGTTCTGACATGTCCTTTCTCTTTGATAGGCATGTGTTCGCACTACACCAGCGAACTCTGAAAACAGTCTGGGAAGGAAATACACTTGGGTGGTAAGTAAATGAATGACATACAGTACGTACTGTAATTGTTCCTGACATTTGTGTTAAATTACCTGCAATTCTTAGTTTTATAACTTTTATTTAAAGTTAGAGCAAATGCGAAGGAGAAAACATAACATTTATTTTGCACTGAAAGAGTTTTTTTGTACCATTGAGAAGGTTTATGACTGACTCAGTCCGTACGTTGCTTATTGGTAACAGAAAAGTTATTCTAATTCTGTGAAAATTGTCAGATGTCCTCGACATTTGCATGCTTCCAAACGTAACGGGTCCTTTTTTTTTTGCCTAAAAGAAACCGTCACCTAGTGTCCTCAAATACTTTTATTTATAACACGTCTCCCTTTGGATGTTTAACCGACTCCTTCCACTAAATGGCACTTTTTGGAGAAATCGAGTGTAGAGAGGCTATGGACCTGTCTTAAGACAGACTCAAGAACAGATAAATGAATTTATCTTATGGGAATTTAATAATTTCAATTATTTTAAAATTTAAAAATAAAGTACTAAAAATTCTAAATATATTTGAAATTTTGTATATTTATCCGCAACTACATTGAGCGTGATTAAAATAATTTGTCTTGAGTTGGTTTATATCTGGTGTCAGAAATTCAGAGGAACCATAAATATTACTTCGCTCTGTATTTCTGGTCAAAATTTAAGTCAGAGAGAAGCGCAATTTCATTTGTATGAAAGAGGTAAGCCTTGAATCCTCAGCAACGCAGATGTTATGGCATATATCCTCAAGCACTCTATATCTGCAAGACACTCGGTGTGGAAATGCTTACGTAGCTGTACGTTTGTAGAGGTAGTCTATAAAAAATTATGCCAGTAAAATGACAACATGTGAAGAGAAGACTGACGTACAGCCACGACAAAAAGAATTTGCCATGCCAAATATCAGTCACAATAACCGGTTGCACTTTCGTCATTTTGTGACAACGTCCTTCACAGATGAACCGCCAACACTTTACTTCGAACCGTTCAGAAATTCCCCATCTAAAGAACATTTAGTCAAAATTAAGTATTAGCGTCTAGGTATGTCATAAGCGTTCCTGCAGTATGAGGAAAACAATATGTGTCCATATAATACAGGGTCTCTTTCGTAAATCATAAATAACTTAATGTTAACTACAATGCAGAAATGGAGCTCGTCGTTAAACATCTCGCCTCTTTGTAATGTTACGAAATAGTTCTTGATTTCTCTCTCAAGTACACATTCACAGCACACAGTAAAGTGCCAGGTGTGTAAACAGTTGTTATATAAATAGGGACAAAACAACAGTAAATAATTGTATTGTTAAATAATATTTGTTTCTTAATCAATGAGAACTATTTTCTCCTGCTGTATTGGCAGTGTTTAATAATAATCAGTGCACCAGAGCTCGACCCGGCTGTGAGATCCAATCAGTCTTCTTTGCAATAGGTATCAGGGGTTCCTCCACAGGGGATAACGTGGCCGGTGCCTGCAGCTGACTAAGCACGTTCATCCATTGCCAAAGGCAGTAATGAACACAGCTGTTCTCACATTCCCCGTATACCTTGTAGTGTGCAGAGGACAACTTTGCATATTAAAACCATTGCAGAACCAAGCGGCCTAACATGTCATTGTGAAAACTGGATAAATATTAATCGACGATTATTTGGAAACATTTCATCTTTGCCGTGGGGGAGACGTAAATTCATAAAAGTTATTTTAGCTAAAAGTGGGTGACTAACCTGATTTGATATCAAATGTTCCGCACAGAGTTACGGACAGTTTAAATTTATCCCATTTAGTGGGCAGAGTTTACTTTGTTTCAGGTTGCATGCTTATTTTAACAAAGTAAAAGATCGAATAGATCTGTTTGTAAAGAACGATTGCGTAGGATTTACGAGCTGTACGCCTAAATCCTGCATAGTTTAATCAAATGTTAACATTACTCTTTCTCGAAGCATTGGTCAGTTCTGTTCATATCTACATTTCTTAATAAATATCCTACTGTCTGCTCCGCGTCATTTTTGCGTTGAAATTGAATCAGTCCTGTGCTTTATCAGTGGAATCTTAACAATAAATCTGGTTATGGCCCACTTAATATAGATTAATCTGTCCCACAATTAAGTAAAACACACCCATTACAAGGAAGAACACAATTATTTTCATTGTTTGTGTTGTATTATATGGCAATTTCATCAAAGGGTAACGTCACAGCACTTCATCGTAAGGAAGATCTGCTGTCATGCCTCAACAAAACCATCAATGACCATCCCCGAATGGCTATCATAAAGCCGTTAACTTGCATTCAGTGGTCATTAAAGTTAAATATTACTACCGTGGCTTCTCTGCCTGTCTGACCCTTTCCGTCTACACTTAAAAGCTGAAAGGAAGGAAGCAAAGCAATATTAAGGTTGTATTTGCGATCTTATGACGCGGAGAGAACAATCTTTGCCACTTTAAAACTGATTTATGACAAAAAGGGATTTCAGTAGTATTCCCACTTGGAATTTTTGCGTGCGTGAGATGTCTTTATGTGAGATATCGTAAAAATAATACTGCGGCTTTTGTGTTTCATTTCTTTCTTATGAAGGTGGTTGTAGGAGTAGGTGGTGGTGGTCGTGGGAATTGGCTTTAAAGATTTTTAATGTTCTTTTAATGTTTTTACTATGGTATTAACTCTTTCATTGGACACGCTTTGGGTAGCTCATATGGTGCTGCTTACTTCTACTGTGTTTTGTGAGGACCAAATTCATTACTCTCAGCTCCATTTCTTTTGATTATATCATTTGATATCACTGTTAAAGTTTTTGGTTTCATTACGTGTAGTGTATGGCACTCAACAGTTATTCTATTTTCTTTTGGGAAAATTATTTTGCTTTTATTTAATTTCATTTAAAAATTTGTAAATTTAAATTTCGACCGTCGGCAAGAAACGTGTTTTGAGGGGGGAGGAAGGTCATGTAATTCTGTTGAACACACTGTGCAAGAATTTACAATTTTCAGCCCATCCCGTGGCTAGTGAATGACAGACTGGTTTCCGCATGGTAAAGAGTTAAACACAGGGTTCAAATTCACATTATGCTACAAAGCGTTTAAACGAAATTCGGAATGATGTTCTTTTGAATAGCTACACGTACAACATCTTACAGAATCTTTCTGGAAATTTCGAAGTTCCTGAAGAAATGTTAAAAAAGCTGATCATGTTCCTTTGAACGAAATTGTGTTATAATGAACTCAGTGTAGAGGAGTGCTTTGTCAGAATTGAATAATCTCGTAACTATTTAAGAAATTCCTCTTCGTTTTTTGGAATCGGGAATTTCGTGGTCCTGCTTATGGCAGCATTGGCAGTGGGCGTTATCTTGCGTCAGCAGAAACCAGTTTAAATTTTCCTACTCTAATGCTGTGAAATCTATTTTAACCTGGTGTTCACATCTCAGCTTACGTCATTCAAAACATTTCTTACTTTCACGTTTTCATGAAAAATATTACGCTTCCATCTTGTATTAGTATTTCACGTTTAAAACGTCACAGTAATTATGTTATAATTACACATATCATGTTTAATGTCTAATAAATGTTTGAATTTTGGCAGTGAGAGGAAATTTTATGACCTATACGTTACGAAGTTGCGAATTATTTTACATACTGTATCTCATAAGTTTCACCAGAAAGATACCATTCAGTATGTTCAGGATGAACTGATGCTTGTCACAATAATTGATTACAGACAGCGAAGAATTATATTACCCATACTGCTATTCAAACTGAGTTTCGAGCTGGAAAATTAGCATTAATGATAATTACTGGAAGGTTCCGTTTTTAAATCGTTAGCCCGTACAGGGTTGTTCTGGCTGCATGTTTTCTTTCTCAGATTTCAGATGAATCCCTTCAATGCACCATAAATTTGGTCACTGTAGCTTCCTTTCACGCGTTTCCAGTTCATTGTCTTGTAAAAGTGATACCATTCTAACCTACGTGACCAGATCTGGTGACACAATTGTCATATGAACGGTAAACAAATAAACATAGCATCTACAACTACGCAACCTCTCTGCTGGTATTCGCTGCCTGTAAGTGCGGTGTGGAAGCCGTAAGAGGTTTACCGTCTCGCATCGTCGAGCGTATTTCGGCCGATGTGACGGCATCTAGTCACGAAACTTCTGTGTGCAACTCCGCCAAAACCCGCCTTTATTCGTTCGCATAACCATGCAAATTAGACTGTTTCTTGTCTATGTAAAACATCTGTAAAAGTAGGTTTGTAATTAATTAGTTCCTCCTATTAATTTTGAGGCAACACTTGCTGACAGAATTATAAACATACTGGCTATAAATTCTCTGATACAATAAGCTAATAAGAGAAGCTTTATAGGCCCAAGGTCATGTGAATCACGTTTCTAAATCTATGTGTGACTATACAGAGCATTGCGCTTCTCCTTTATCACTACTATGTGTGGTTTGAGGACGAAAATATAATTACAGATAAAACTTACTAAGAAAATATGTTCAGTTTAAAGTATGTTGTATATACGAATAGTTGTCACAAAACAATGAAACGTTAATACATTAAAACTGATATTAATTCACCTTATGCAAATAAATAAATAAGATTCATTTTTAACTAAAAGAGAATATAGTAAGCACCTCTCAGAAACAACGGCCAAACATTGACCAATTGGGAAATTGTGACTATTGCAAGAATCACGCAGAACACACAAACACATTGTGTGGTCAAAAGACAGAGTTTTTTGTGCTACACCTGACGGCACGCATATTAACCATTAGGTTTTCAGGACCGATTTTCTTAACATGTCGAAAGTGGATGAGTTTGTTGGGTAAAATATTTGACCTGTATCATGAGGCTGTTTTGTGTGTGTGTGTGTGTGTGTGTGTGGTGTGTGTGTGTGTGTGTGTGTGTAGTGTGTGTGTGTGTATGTGGGTAAAACATTCTTTTACATTTATTTTAAATTTATAGAGTTTGTTACAACTATCTAAATATTTATTTTATTTTCTGACGGTGAAATATTATGCCCTTTTCTCTGTACGTCGTTCCAAAGTCAGATTCCAGACCTGCAAGTTAGAGTGTTCGGAATACATTCAGGAAGAGCTTATTTTAAGTAGGCTAATTGTAAATGTTTTCAAACCATTGAAACCTGAACTATATGTACATATTACTTCACAATTTATTTATGTTGCACGGAAAACACTCTGGGTTAATTACAAGTCCATCCGGTAAGCGCTGTGTAGGGAAGCGATAGCTGTTGTTTCTGAACGTAATGCGAAACAAAGAAACGTATTTTGGCAGAAAACTACAGAAACCTTATTCTAAAGGCAGGTCGTACTAGCCGTTGACACTAAACTTTAAAATTCAATAAACAGCACCAGATGTTGAGGATTTATGTTCTGGGATGTGACTCCAGGTTGAATGGCAACTATTTGCCGATGTTTCAACGAAGCTTCCTACCTCAAACTTAGGAGTAATCCAAGAGTGTTCTAAAGACGAATGTTAGAAATTTCTTTCGGTTTTAACACAAATGACGTAAGTACCAAGCAAAATTATATTTTTAAATATTAAATCCTATAATTTTGTCGCTTTCTTTGTATAATATTTTAATTAATTTTACATTTAAAAATCGAAACAGCTATAAATAACAATTGGTCTATAATACTGTCTTTCTTAGGAAAACATCGTGTTTTCTGAGTAAGGGTTGTAAGTTGTTTTGTATCACACTGTAGCAAAAAGTATAAGAACTCGTTATGAATATGAAGTATATAGAGGCTAGTGGAAATAAAGCCTACAGACATACGGCTTTAGCGGATTTATAATATGGGGAACAACTCAGCGAAGCTGGACAGTTATATTGCGTAAAGCAAAACTTCAAAAATATTTTTCGCCTATTTTACACTACCCCCTAATCCTCCTGTCGCCATTAAAACAGTAAAGAGTCAGACCGATGAAATTTTTTAGAGCTCTTTAATGCGGCATTCAAAATGCTAGAAGTCGTCGCAGTACATTACCGTGGTGTATCCTCGACAGTGCTGTCAGTTCCCCATACCAAGTTCCCAAGCACAACCCAACAACGCAAGGCACAGTCATTTTCATAATTTTGACGACTTGCTGTAATTTGTTTGTATACAGTTATTACAAGCAAAGAACTAGTCATGTGACGGATCATGTAACATTCACACAAGAATTCAAATCGCTTAAAAAAAAAAAAAGAAAACTTACTTTTCTCTTCTGTAGCTCTGATTTGCACATGAAGCTTTCCCCTGATCGGTTTTCTACATATTCTAGCGCTCCAGAAATATCACGAATTTAAGATATCACTGAAACTTAAGTCGCAAACTTAAAAAGGTTTTGAGGTGCGTCATCCCAGTTGTGTTGGTTCAATAACAAAGAATTTTTGTGTATTACTCATACAGTCGAACACAACTATATAGTTGTGTTCGGCTGTATGAGTAATACACACATATTCTTTGTTATTAAAAAGGTTCTTAGGTAGCATCAGGATGAATTTGATTGGCAAAGTAAAACTTTGCAATAACAAAAGAGGCATAGGCCTAGGTGGAGTATATACTGAATGATTCATAATGGCAAACATTTCGGTAATCATTTCTATGCGTCCAAGTATCATAAAATACGAGAACTCCTCGGCTGTATATCACTCACTTAATCACATATTAAGAACTTTACGTGTAGGGAGATAACAGGTCCTAAAACCTGTATTAGGTCTATGTATGAAAATTTTATAATTTGGTATACTTTTATATTTATATATCTTTCGTCGGCTTAAAAAAATATTTTGTTTCAAATCGATCATTTGTGTTGTCTGTGCGTGTGTTACATGTATTATACAAAATCCTACAGTACATACAAAACTTAACATTGAGGCGCCTTAGTGCAACTATTGTAGCAGTGCAAAAACAATAGGTGTTACCCATTCCGAGAGTAGGTGTTTTTTAGCCTTACGTATGCAGTATGAAATGCACATGCGCCATATTGTCGCCCGTGGCCTGTCCGACTCTGCAATATTTTTCCACTTTATCTAATAAACGGCACCATTTTCCAAAAAAAAAAGTTACTGAACATAAAATCTGTGTTTTGATTTTCTCTATAAATTTTTCTGAAAGCTTTCTTATTCTAAGCAGAACTGAGCAAGATATGATCAAAAATGTATATTGATCTTAACGTCAAGTACATGTTCTTTTCCGATTTTAATGAAATTTTAATTTTCTTGACAGATTTCCGCAACATAAATATCAAATTTCATGAAAATCTGTCCACTCAAAGCCGAGTTTTATGCGGGCGGACTGATCGACGGACAAATACGACGAAGCAAATAGGCGCTTTTCGCAAAATTGCGAAAAGCGCCTAAAATATATCTTCCCTTTGTGGAAAATTAAAAATCATAAATGGTTTTAATTTACACTTTTATGGGGACAATAAATTTCACGAATCTGTGCGTATTGTGTCTCACATCTATCAGAATTATTTTTTCAGTAGTGTCTATATTCTATATTGTTTAAAAAGTGTCTAGCGTAATTCTTTGTTATTTTGCCAATAAATTTGTTTTGTATTTTATGTTATGCCATTGTTTATTATATTATTTTAGTTTATTTAACGATGCTTTTATTTGTCTACGTTATATATTTTCTATATTCCGATGAGTATTTAATTAGTAACGAAGAAGAAATGGCTTGGCAGTATGCAGTCATTAACTCACGATTTGAACCTGGACTCCAAAAAAAAAACACGATTGTTTCTTGTGGAATAATATCTTTACACTTACACCAAAATAGTTTCGTCGAACTGTAGTCTTAACCAAATCGTCGTCTGTTTTATTGTGGTAGTTTATAAACTCCATATACTGAAGGCGCCAAAATCCTTGCTGGAACATCCACACATCCAAATATGACTCTGGGTAAATTACCAATTTAATGCACAATTACGTTATATAATACGTTTATTATTATAATCTTCTACATGTTTCGAGCAACTCTGTGCTCATCATCAGGAGGTCAAATTGTATTAATATAGCAACTGGTATAGTATTCTCTGTAAGTGACTGTCCGGTGTACACAGCGGACGGTCACTTACGTAACTCTGCAGCAAATTGGTCATTTACCCAGAGTCATACCAGAATACACAGTCAGCAAAACATAAAATACATCCAAATATCTTTACGGACTAAAAGCAGATTTACAAGAAGCAGAATTCGAACTCGCAGTATTGGTGTTTGAAAGGTCAAAATTCTCGTTCTCAACATTAAATCCCTCTTCAGTAAAAGAATGTCTCCTGTTTTACTGCAGTCATTAATTTCATATTACATTTATGATGTAAAAGAATTATAGGTTATTGCTCTAAAATTTAGGCCTATGTGAAAGGGAAGAAGCCTGGTTTTAGAAGCGAATTCAGGATGTGAGATTTGAGGGGCATTTGCCACTCACAAGAAATACGAATACTTTATACAAAATGTAACTAAGAATTTTTAAACAAATTATTCACTTGGAAGAACTATGCATAAAATATTACATAAACCTCAAGGAAATGGTTTTGAGGATGTGGACGAAATTTACCGCGCCAAGGATAGGGTCTGCTTTCACACTGTTGTAGAAACGGAATGATGCTCGTGCTTGTATCAGAGCCGAAATATTTTGTGTCTGAAAGAAGATAACTTCGTGAAGGACTGTCTGTTCCGCGGCGACATTTCCTTAAACTCTTTTAAAACTTAACCGTTACTTTATGTAGTTTACTACAACGTTTAACATTCTTTACCATAAAAAGCCTTCATGTGTTTTGTATGGTGTTCAGAACAAAGAGCGTCTTCTTCCCTGTACAAACTAAACAGATTGTTTTTTTTATAAACGATGAGGAGTGTTTTTTATTTCGTTGTGTGAACTAATCTCCATATAATTCGGGGTAATTATCACCTCTCAAGGGCTTATCTTAGCAATGCATGTTGGCGTTTCAGGAAATGTGGAATATTTCTATGGTTATGCGTGAGAAATAGAAGATATAAAATGCCCCAAAAGAAAGGTTAGAATTTTAAATAAAGGTGAATATTAATAAAAATGGGGCACGAAAAGCGATACAGTTCCCACATAATCTGTTCATTCCTAAGTTGTTATAAAATATTAACATAATTGAGACTTGCGTGGGAAAGACACGACTGTGAGAGAGAGCTACTTATTGCCACTAGACGTATTTCAGGCTGTTGGAACTAGCAGATGTAATGGAATTCCAAATGAGGGAAAAAGGTCGAAAATGTTACTTGGTTAATAAATCGCAGCAACTTGGTGGATTGATAAAATGCGTAACAAATTTTACAAAAACGAAGTTTCGAATCAATAAACTATTTCCATGTCTTTAACTGATTCCACAGCATTTACATATTTACTTCAGAGTTTATAATTACAGATCACTGTTTAGTTTGCTTTTGAAAGTAATCAACTTTTTTGTACTAAAGTTGAGTTTCCTTAACCTGGACACTACAGCCTGTGTCAAATCATCAGCAGATTTTGGTAGAATGCAATAATTATTAGAGTTTTAATAGGAAAAATTATTGTCATCAGTGAAAAGAAGATACTTGGAGGGCCTAATTACTTTGCATAAATCATTTATGAATACACGAATCAAAAATCGAAACCCCCACCACCAACCCTAGTGGAGCGTCAACAAGTCATGCGAAAGGTGAAAAAAGAATTCCATTAATTCGAGAAGGAAAGTCGTCTTTTGAGTAAATAACTGCGAATCCATTCCACGGAATTAACAGAATGTTCCTCAACACCCATTTTATGAAAACGTAAAGTACGGGGAGTGAGGTTAAATCACTGCTAGGATCAAAATACAGGACATCGACATAAAACTGAGAGGTAATTAACAAGGTAATAAATTTAAGTTTTGAAATATTTAATGCTATGTTGGGATTTGGCAAAACCATTTCTGAAGTGTTTAACTCTAATATCAAATAGCGAGAAGTATGAAATGCACAAGGATTTCAAAGAAGTTAGGGATACTTTCTAAGTAAAAAAATTTGATTGTGACTGTTACTGGAGAGAACGTTACTTTTTTTAGAAAAAGGAGAAAATTCCTCTTGTTTCAATAGTGCTAGAAAAGGCTGCTGAAACAACCTGAGTTGAAAGTGCGTTCAAGAAAACGCACAGAAATTGCTGAACGATCCGAGGAACTAATGTACGGGAAGAAGCACAACTTCGTTAAGAGAGTTTGTCTGACGAGGTTAGACAGGATAGGCCCTAAGCCTCTGAAGAATAAAATTAATCGGAATTATATGTAAATAAAGAGTCATTTTCTACCTCCCTGAAAACATCCCGCGTCAGTTATATTGGCCAAACTTTAAATGGTGTATAGGAAAATTGACCTTTAATGCTGACGTTATGTACGACACAACAGTACGTTGTGTAACGGAACACGTAAATTTTAGAAAGCACGTATATTACAGTAAGCGCACAGTAGATTGTGTGTGTGTGTGTGTGTGGGTGTGGGTGCGCGCGCGCACGCTTTGCAGATTACTGTGTTTTATTTTGCCTTTAGTAAGATGAATGAGCGATCGAAATTTTTCTTATTATATTTGACCACTAATCATACTGGAATCATAAACTAAGAAAAAGCGCCAAATAATTTTCAATTTGAGAGTTAAATAAAACGGCATATAAAATTTTGAAGGTTTCTAATTATGTCTAAAATCCTAAGTTTAAATTGGCCTTAGATACTTCTGCAAGAAATGTGGCCGCAAAATTCCAAACTCTCAGACTGGTGGCGTCACTTACTCGTTGATAATGGAACAAATTCCGAGGCTGTTCGACCAGCCAGAGCTCTGCCACTGTCGTTGTCAAATATCAAATGAGGCGCGTTAAGCAATAATTTAACAAAGTGCGTGCTATGTATGTCTGATAAACACTGGCCTGTACCCACTTCAAGGTAATGGAATCTGGTTAAATTTGTTGCAAATTACTCGTGGTACTGCACCAGTTTCTTTGCTACTCTGAGGAAGGAAGTTTCTTTAAACAACTCCAGTGAACCGTATTTTGAATGTGTTCGGTTCGAATTTAGTTCGTAAAACCTAATCTTTTACTGAAAATTTTCATAATTTTTCTCACTCGACCCAAAAAAATGCGGGGGTAGTGACTGAAATTGGACCACGAATGCCCACTTCCACATTCTGCCGCATCCATAATTTATTGCAACTCAATAAATAATTTTCTCTACGAACTATAGACTGACTTACTGATCGCGTCTTTAAATTTACAAAGAGCAACTTACAAACGCCTAAGGGCCTTCGTTTATCAGGTGGCACAGGGACTGCTGCGGTGCCTTAGTTTTTCTCATGCTCTTGTCGCACCTGCGTTCACCTCTATCTTTGTTACGTTTAATATTTCGTCTACTTTATTGAAGGGGCTACAGCTGGTTATAACGAATTCAAGTACTAAATAATAAAAGGCAAGGCCTACACGCAGAACATGTCTTGGAAATTTTCCAAGGTATACAGTTCATTTTATTTTTCTCATTTCTTGAAGGCATCTGACTTCTTATTTTTATGGAGATGGGGCACTGTACGAAGATGGAGGCAATATTTCATGTATTATGTAGCGTAATAAAGAGTAATCAGTGGGCTCTTATGATTCAATTCGCTATCTGTTATAGGGTAAAACTTCTGCATATTTATTAGATAATGGACACAGGCTAGCGCGACTATTTTTTGTGCTAGTGGTTTAATAATATCACAACATGCTTGTACTTCGACTCACATTTCTTCAAGTTCTTCATTCACACTTGTAATATATTAATGCACGCTGTATTTTACGGTATGTGTAATCAGTATTTGAAGCGTAAAAACACAGAAACTTAAGATAGAATATTGATGTTTTGTTTATTAATTAACTCTAAAGCCGAATTTGCTTTAAATTGTATATAAAACCTTTATTATTTTCCGCATTAAAGAATGTCTCAATTCAAAGGACCAGTCGCTTATACCGTGCAAGGAAATTGGTCATAATTTCTACTTTTTCTGAGAATCATTTAAGATGTGGGGAAGGTTCTTTTTTTTTTTTTTTAACTTGAACTGCGGCTAGTTACGGAAAGAAGAACGCCAAGCCAAATATTACATTTCCGGATTTTGTCGTGTTCCGGAAAGTCTTGCAAATTTGGCACGTTAAGAGGATTACTGACTGTAAAACATCAAACTAGAATACCGTCCGCAATGTAACTTGTAGTTAGGCTTCGTCTGAAACAAACAAATTAAGGGACGTGCTCTTTAGGCTTGCCATTTTTGGAGACAGCCTGTACCTACATGTGCACATTACATTTGTCATATCCAATAGGAATTATCTGACTTATGCAATAGTTGCTTTCCGGAGGGACGGGAGTAAGTCACATTTTGCGAAACCAAATTTTAGTGCATTATCAACTGTATGAAAACATATAAGGAAGCCCAGAAATCCAATCTCCAACACACTGGAGCTTGATCGGACCCAACACGACGGCCCCGCCGCCTGTGCTTTCGCCCATTAGCGGTCTTCCGCCACCTTCGTCCCACTGCGATCTCATTCCCGCAAATAAATATTCGGCACATTTCGGGGACGTTATTTCTTCAATTTTATACTTTCTTTAAAATTGTGTTAAGTCCGAAATTCCGTAAAGTTAAATTGCCCAAGTCGGGAAGTGTCTGAACACGCCGACTGTGAGAAACATCAAGGTTCAATTTAATTTACGGTCTCTGGTGCCTGAACTTCTGATGTGAAAATTACACAACCGGCACAAAGGGGCATAGGCTCATGTTTCAGTTGCAGGAGTTGTGACGATGTTATATCACACTTAGTAAATCTACATTTTTTGACTTTGTTGTCTAACATTCCGAACAGAAATGAAAAGTTGATTTCTTTCCGTCCCTAGGACGAGAGGTGTGGGGGCACTTAGGTCCACTGGTAAGGTCTTTAGTGTAGTCGTCCCATTGTGACGAAAGTGTGCAAAGTAAAGGGTGAAGGCCATTACAAGGAATTTAACCTACTGAAGACCTACAACGACCAAACACTAAATGTATTTTATAGGCCTGTAACACCTAGGTTTAGATACACACATTATTGTCTCCCTGGGCGCCAAAGGTATATGAAAGTGCTAAAGTACAGCTGCAAATATTCTTAACCTCTTCACTACGTGAAACTGAGGGGTAATTTTCACCGACAAGCCACTTCGCTCCTGCAGACAGTAATATTTACTGCCTACTAGATATAGGCCTAATACTGAGAGGGCACCGGGGATGTCTGTAGTATTCGGAAAAGAGAAAAATCTCTTATCCCTTGCTGGGAATCAAACCACGACTCGTCGAATGTCCAGCGCTTAGATTAATCAATAAACCGACTACGCTCTCCTGGATCCAGAAATTACCTTTTCTAAACTACAGAAGGTTTATGCGACAAAAAAACGTAGGAACTGTTTCCCATATTTCCTGCTGTCATCATAATAATCACGTATGCGCTTTAGGACTACAGCTGTAGTAGGTTATGCAGAGAATTTACTAAAATCATCATTATTTTTATTGCAAAGTTTAAAGGAAAAGCATATTATAGGAGCTTCCCAGACTTTTGGATGCTTTCTTATATTTTTGAAGCATTTTGATGCATGTAGTTGCCATAAGTTCTTCATATAAGTTTCTGCTACTCTTTTGACAATCAGAGGGCCGTGCATCGCAGTATATGCTTATAATTAAAACCAGCGAGATGCACTATTTCTCAAATGTATTTCGGTATAGATCTCTACATGTTTCGGACAGGTTTATTGTCCATCATCAGGAGACTAGTACTGTATACACAGCAACAGGTATTTGTCATACTATTTTTGTTGACAGTCTGCTGGCGAGGTCATGACCTCGCTAGCAGACGGTCAACATAACCAGTGTTAAGCCATCTCGACACAGGTTTTTCATAGTTTCCCTGTGTCCGTAAGCAAATGCTGAGATGGTTCCCAAGATTCCAAGTTGCCACTACATGCTTCTCATGTAGCCCTCCCGACTTAAATCTAGTAGTAACCAATTTCATATTTTGTTGTGGTGTGGTATCCGGATGCAGGCTTCAGCCTGCATCCGGATACCACA
>Ga0123354_10009016_pt1 | contig 15236 bp, 12 predicted proteins | sample TergutLab28metaG_2_FD_97872 | JGI IMG/M metagenome (GOLD analysis project Ga0123354, IMG submission 97872) | Labiotermes labralis P4 segment gut microbial communities from Petit-Saut dam, French Guiana - Lab288 P4 | ecosystem: Host-associated > Arthropoda: Insects > Digestive system > Gut ...
GCGGACGCTTGTGAGTGCGGTAATGAACCTTCGGGTTCTGTGAAATGCGGGGAATTTCTTGACTAGCTGCAAACCAGTTAGCTTCTCAAGAAGGACTCTGCACCGTGGAGTAAGTAAGTAAGTCTAACACAACACAAACTTTATACATAACATCCAATGTCGTACAAGTACACTACATGTTTCAGTCTAACTGAGACCATTATCAATAATACCATACGAGTATGCCTGATTATGGTCTCTGACCGAAACCTGTACTATACTTGTGAGACAATGGATGTTATGTATAAAGTTTGTGTTGTGTCAGACTGTTATATATAGCATCTCAGTAGCACACGTACGATGGGATGGCTTCCCGTAAGGTTACATTATGTACGGTCAGACTGTCCGTGCACACACTTGGTAGGTACCAGACAGACATGAACGGTGTGCTTTAACACCACAACTGCCTTACCCTCAGGTAAAGAATCCCCAGTACCCACTGAGTAAAGGGTTGGGTGGGGTGCACAGCCATTATGGGCATTTGGAGAAGGGACAAATCTCTTGGCCCTGCCAGGAATTGGGAAATTCCTCAGTTGCCCAGCCCAAAGCATGGTCACTACCCTGAACATGCTCCACATTTACCTTTTGAAAATATGACAACAATGCAAGTCTGATAGGACTGAAATGGTTGAACTAGCACTGTAGACTTTACGAAGATATCCCTAGCATTGCTTTCTATTGCTGTAAATTCCATACCCATACACAGATCTGGCTGATCTCTCCACAGTAGACTACTACTAATTTCCCACTCCTAAGATAATATATGGCCTTGCATAGGGAAATTTACAAACTAGGCCTGAGAAATGGCATTAGCAACAGGCAATGTGCAATGCCGATTATCACAGCCATGAAAATGAACACAATATTAACATTAAACCCCTCAGTTACATAAATGGATTAATTAGAGAGTTCCAGCACGTTAATTCAACTAACACTGTTGATTACTACTCAATACAATGGAGATAAAGTTACCATTCAACAAAAATTTATTGTTGCATGTTTAAATGTGTTATTCTCTACCAATAAATACCTGAACTCTTTTTACGTCTGAAATTCATCCGAACAACATTTAAAAATGCAGTTCCTGCCACACTGGAAACAAATTACCTCTTCATTACAAAAAACCAATCAGTTAATGTGACTTTAGGAACAAATGGATGTTTTGTTATGGGGATCATATGTAACACACACAATATGAATAGTTTATGGTACAGCAGGTGGTACATATAGCAACCACTGTGCTTTGCACACTTAAACACTACATTATAATGTTTCTATGTTTTGTTAAAATTTTTGCCTCCACCTCTAGATGTCAGTAAGTTCTGAATGTGATTTTGTTCAAGCTGACAGCACACACAGTAAATACATGAAGTGTTTCACAAATCCAATATGCCAGTTTACTTTGGAAATTGCATCCACATGGCTTCCTCTTGTCAATAAGGAGCTCAGAAAATACCATGCAGGACTGATACATTCTTCATATGTCCTTCTCAATTCTGTTTGTAGCACTCATATCTTTCATGAAGGGTGCTATCAGTAGGTGCGCAATGCATATCAGGATAATTCTAAGCTTCATGTCAATCAGTGTTTGTGAGATGGGTTCTGGTTTGGTCTGAGGGTTGAAGTTCAAAATATTTTGAAGTCATAGTGTTTGACACTCATATATATACCGCCAAAACTTGTACTCTATTATCTCCTACTGACAACATCTGATACTCAGTTAATATATGGAAGTAGATAACTAAATCTCCCACTAACAAGACCTGAGGCTCGGTAAAGATACAGAGGTGGCTGATTGAATCTCCGACTGACAACACTGGACCCTCAAAGAATATGCAGTGACAGCTGACAGAGAACAGCTTTTCAACTCAACTTTCATAAACTTCAGTCTGACAGCAGGAATATCAAAACTTCCTACAGCAGTGCACTCTTTTTCTGGACACAATGATGGATAAATGCCAGAAGCCAAGCTATAGATGTTAACAAATTTACATAACAAAGATACAACACTCAGCACATGATCATACTGTACTAGTAAATTTCTAAGTTGGTGGTACAGGGCACACAACAGCAGACCTGAATACAAACAGTATCACCATATTTACCCAAATGTAAAACAAGAATTTCTTCCCAATTCATCAGCTGTCAAACTTGCGGTTGCCTTATGACTGTGCATCAACTTACACACTTTCTGTATAAAAACTTTCCTGAGAACTGAACTGTGAGGTGAAGGGTCATCTCACATGCAGGTCAATACAGAATGCTGAAAGCCATTTGACAGAAGTTAAAAAAAGGTGTCAACATCTGGCTTACGTAAATGGTACAACAAATAAAGCAAAACAAAGTCCTTCCTTATTCCAACATTAGGCACATTTTATGCCAACAGAGAGGTCCGGCTCTAACGGCGGTAACAGGCTATGCACGTAACAAACCGACGACCCCAACAGACTGACATGTCTATAATTACACATGCAACAAAAAATTTCAAGCACTTACCATTGAATGTCGCCAGTAGTTGATGATTTCAATGATGTCAGTACTAGGTGCATAAAGAAGGAAGTCACGCCACTCATCAAAGCTAATGGCCAAACTACCGTCTTGATCCATTCTAAAAAGAAAGCACATTATTCTTTTACACATTTTGAGAACCGTGGTACTGACAAGTGCTGTACAAATTACACGGTACACCAGCGACATTTTCAAACATAATAAACAGTATTGTTTTCATCGTCATTTAGTCCTTACAAACTATGCCATTTGCACAACATAGTTCACATGCTGCCAACTTGTCATACTGCTGCCTAGTGTTAACTACACATGGTTAGAGGAGTGACATCATTACACCTTCTTCTTCAAACTGTATGGCAAACTGAAATTATTGAAGTTTGACTTGGGCTGCTCTGAACTTGGCCACGTAATTCAAGTCACGGTGGATGAGCGGCATAGCTGCATCCAATGGGTGGCAAAATTGGCAAAAAAATTGATGTTTTCAATGATACATTTGATTCTGCAGGTTTAAATTATTGGACCAAATAAAAGGAAATTCAGCAATGACTGTGACTTTTTTCAAATTCATAAATCTCCATTAGCAAAGACCACTTTGACTACTTGCCGTGGGCACCAGAATACCTAGCTATACCACTGCAGTAGAAAAGTTTGGAAATGTAACTCTATCACAGTGTACCATCAGCAAGTCCTTTGTAGTTCCAAATGTTTCTACATTAACATGTGTATCATGTCAAATAAAGGCAAAACTTCAGGTTCACACATCAGTGTAGATAAGCGTTCACGTCTTCTTGAATGCGATGCTGTGTCAATGGGTGAGAGGTTCCTGACATTTTGAAGCATTGTTCTGTTTACTTCTTGACCCCAATATGTAGATTCCATGTTCCTTTGACATGCTGGAAACCAGTAACCCAGGAAAATGGCATCACATCCCAGCAGACATGAATCCTCATATTATATCAAGTTTACGTACAAGAGGGTTTCTAGGGACATCAGGACTGATGCATTAGTGGTTACTATGGATCCCAGTCTGACATGCAACTGCTCACCTAAAATTGATACATCTGTTGCTATTTTATTTCTAATGATCGACATCAGATGAAAGTGATCTCAGCCAAATAACAGACTCATGTCAATCTGATGGTTAAAATAAAAAAGAAAACAAATACTAGGCATAAATAGAAATACTAACACTATGCATGTGCAAAAGAGAAAATTAAAAGAAAAGCATAACAGAAGTTACATGCAACATTGTCTTTCAAGCCACAGCGACTGCAAACATGTGTGACAGAGAATGAAATGTATCTGAACATGTGAAAATACCTTTGGAGTAATTTCATAGCCTCTGTCCTATCTACTTCCACACCAAGGTCCTTAAATGCCTTAATGAGTTCTTCAACATCAATCATACCTAAAAGACATGAAAACAAAATGATTATCATTCACTACCACAACACTGAAAAAGTTATGTCACTCTGTATGCTACACAAATACAATCATGAGGTGGTGCCAACCACATCAGTTTCAAAACTCAAAGCACTGCACTAAACCAATTATGAGACTTAAACAGATTCTGATGTTACCAACAAATTTCACCAACATTTACATAACATACATGATTTAATAACTACACCTGCAACATATATATAGCCAGCACATTTTGCAATTAATACCAGCGAAGTAATGACACTTAAGATTAACATGGGGGTATGTAAGAAATTGGTGACAGGAAATACTCCTTCCATCAAACCATATGAAAAACCATCCCAAAAGTTATTACGTTAGTATTTATTGATCTCACCATCTTTATTTTTATCCAGATGAGAAAACTGCAATCGCAGGTTCTTTTCATGTTCCTTGACATAGTGAATGAATTCTGCTATACTAACGTCTCCACTCTTATTTTGATCCGAGCGTTCAAGAAATTTCTGAAAATAAAATTTTTTTTGAGTGAAAAAAAAATACAAAGCTGTACCTGAAGCAGTGTCGCTTTGTAAGCTCACGTATGTGAATCACTGGAAATACAGTAAAAGACTGACAGAACTGACTTGATATTTCAGCTGCCATGTGGTCTATTAATTATAATGTAATGAGAGAAAGAAGCCTAATTACACAGAATAGCACAACAGCAGTGCTACAGTACAACTTGAGCTTCTCACAAAAGTGTAGGTGAGGGGTCAGCCCCTCTGGGATGTGATGCTGTGTCATTTCATGCATGGTTCCTGATGTTTTTGTAGGACTCAGTGTCAACTTCAGGGTCAAGCATTTAAAAAAAGACTATTCTGACTACTTGAACCTGAATATGAAGACAAAGTGTTCCTTCAAAATGGTCAGAATCAACTGCCCAACGACAAGGTGCCACAGTGCTGAGGACCTGAATCCTAACAGTGCTACAACTGTGTTGTCATTCTGTGAACTACCATAAAAATGGCTATTTTCCAGATATCTCACACCTTCTGCACACAAGTATGTAGTATTGCTATCTTGACCAGAGTGGAGTGAGATGCCAACTGTGTATCAACTGTGGCAGTCAGTAGTATGAATTACAGCAAAATGGTACAAAAAGCATAACTGGTACAGTCATTAGGCTATGCGGTGGGCAGTCAGGGTTCTACTGAAAGAGATTTTGCTCTCCCGCAAAATGTTCACATTACTTCTGGGGCCAACCCAGCCTTGTTTTCAATTGGAAACGGTGATTCTCCCCATGTGGGTAAAGTGGCCAGGGCATGAAGCTGACCATTCACATCCACCCAGGCTCTTGTTAAATATGAGTGGCACTATGCCTCCAATGCCTTCCTGGTGTGTACAAGGTCAGCTTCACTTTTTTTGCTTTTAACTGTTACAGAGACAGTTTCAAACTGTGGCAATACTGTTGCACCATCCAGTGTATCAATCAATAATGCTACAAGGCTGTATACAATTTACATAACTAAAGAACAGTTGTTCACCCTATTGTATGAGTATGACCTCAATGTAATTTCAAAAACATGTAGATGTACCTTACCACTACCTGTTATGAAATAAACTTCTATTTTACTACCATACTGTTACACATGATCCACAGTCAGTCACAAACATCCATGTTAGTGCCTTCACCAATGTAATTACCTCTTCAATGCAATACTTGAAACTCTTCAGCCTTGACGAAGGTGGCAGTAGGTTTCTCCACAACATCTGGTCCTCTGTACCACACTACACCGCCGCCACATCTGTCCCTCTGTACCAGACTACACCACCATCATATCCATACCCTGTACCAGACTACACCACCATCACATCTGTCCCTCTGTACCAGACTACACCACCAACACATCTCTCCCTCTGTACCAGACTACCCTACCATCACACCTGTCCCTCTGTGCCAGACTACACCACCATCACATCTCTCCCTCTGTACCACACTACACCACCATCACATCTGTCCCTCTGTACCAGACTACCCTACCATCACACCTGTCCCTCTGTACCACACTACACCACCATCACATCTGTCCCTCTGTACCAGACTACCCTACCATCACACCTGTCCCTCTGTGCCAGACTACACCACCATCACATCTCTCCCTCTGTACCACAGTACACCACCTTCACATCTGTCCCTCTGTACCAGTCTACCGTACCATCACACCTGTCCCTCTGTACCACACTACACCACCATCACATCTGTCCCTCTGTGCCAGACTACCCTACCATCACACCTGTCCCCCTGTACCACACTACACTGCCGCCACATCTGTCCCCCTGTACCACACTACACCACCATCACATCTGTCCCTCTGTACCAGACTACCCTACCATCACATCTGTCCCTCTGTACCACACTACACCACCATCACATCTGTCCCTCTGTGCCAGACTACACCACCATCACGTCTGTCCCTCTGTACCAGACTACCCTACCATCACACCTGCCCCTCTGTACCACACTACATCACCATCACATCTGTCCCTCTGTACCAGACTACCCTACCATCACACCTGCCCCTCTGTACCACACTACACCACCATCACGTCTGTCCCTGCATACCAGACTACACTGCCATCATGTGTGTCACTCTATACCAAACTACACTGCCATCACCTGTTCCTCTATACCAACCTACACCGCTATCACATCTCAAAACATATAATCTTAACACTGTATAGACCTGACGTTTGGAATTTCTATCTTTTATGATTACCATTTTTAATGCTATTATTCTGATCTCTTGTGTCTGGGTCTAACAAATCAGAATGAGATCATGTGGTTGGAGTCGGTTTCCCCAACTCTCCTACTAACGAACATGTCAGCCTATTCAAACTCTGTCTTTCATTAAGTTAAGTTGACTGCTTTTGGGTTTTATGGAATGAGACCACCCTTCAATTATTTAATTTCAAAATGTGTTTGTATCTAATTAAAAATAAATTTTGATAATTTTACACTTTCTGATGTCATTTCACTTCACTATTACTTGTATTTTGTAGGTTCTTCCAATTAAATACGCGTTTTACATTAAAAATGGATCCTGATGTTTGCAACTGGCTTATCAACCACATTAACCCTTTGGCACTGAAATTAAGTGCATGGTGGAAGCTGCAAAGATTAGAATTTAAATGAGATGTGCATAATGAAGGTCATTAAATGCCTTCATATTAATCTGAAATTTGATGTTTTGAGCAATGCACTGTGTGATGGATATACAGCAGGGCCTCATTTTGTGACAGTTCGTTTTACAACGATTCACTTTAACGACCCTTGTCGAGTCAGACTGAGCACTCCTGACTTGTGGTGCATCAGTGTCGCTACTCAAGTGTCCTTTCACTACTTAGTGCGCTTCTTGGTCTATTCCAGTATGCATGTGTTTCTTCTTTTTCTATTTTAGTGCAGTTCTTTTAAGTTGACCGTGATTTTTCCACCCCTGACGTTCATCAAAAAGACAGAAAAGAAGAAAAAATCAAAATAGTTGGCATTACAGTCTTTCTTGATGTCTTCTGAACCACGGACTGGGCCTTCTTAAAAATAAAAAGTGATCTGATTGATATTTTTTTCAATTATCTGCGTAATTTTATATATACCTAATTCATTAAATTAAAACTGTATGTCATAATGTAAAGAAAAGTTGTAAATTATAAACTTATTTGACTAATTTGTTTGGCTCACGAACCTATACCAATTTAAACCATTTAAATAGTACTTGTTTTACGATTTACAACCAAATATTTGAGAACGCAACCCTGTCATAAAACAAGACCATACTGTAACTGACATTAGGCACAAAAGAGTTAATTACAAACAATGAGACTCTACTGTATTTGCAACTCAATTTCAGGCATTATGAACAGTGCAGTGAGAAAATCTAAAATATGCTTGCATAACCATAATACTGTTCAAATTTTAAGGAACATCCCATTATCACCAGCAACATGGTTTAAAATTACATCTCACCAGTATAAAATGGCTGCAGGATGTTCCTCCCTGCAGGACTATGCAATGTCATAAACCAGTAAGCCCTGAAGCCAAATTATCTAGCCTATCTTTATAATTAGCACAGCTGTCAATCCAAAGACTCCTCTTTTATTTCCTAGTTGATGCCCCATCCCCTGTCCTTCCAATTCTTTGCAGGAACATATTCCTACATGAACCACCCCTCAACTATTCTCAGAACTTCTAGGTGAAGGTGGCATGTTCCACTGCAATGCTGGCAACCCTTCACAAAACTACACCTCATTATGGCTCTGAAAAGTGTAGTATAATTACACAGTCGTGTGTGCAGTCATGCTGTTTGTCACTACACAACATATCTTTAACCTCCATTCTCAGCTTTGTTGCTGTCATAAGAGCTCAAATGCATACGCAAAACAGCTCACATGACAGCTGTACAAAGCAATGGACCACTGTTCTATGTACAAATTGAAAATCTGACAGTGACTAGCAATGGTACATTCTTATGAGGCAACCAGTCATGCCATTGTAGTGGTCACTTGAGAAGATTATATTCTGTAGCTGCCTCAAATCTTCTGGTGACAGCTGCTGCTACAGTCTTTAAGCAATGCAGCGAATACTACTAGTTCCACAGCTAAGAATCAGTGGAGCTATGTGTCTACTCCCCCTGTATGCCTCCATGGCATTCAGAGCAAAGGGACTGTACCTGTACCTTTAATAACATAGCCATTCCTAAATGAACAGTCAAGTACCTGCCCATTCACTACATAAACTGCCCTCATCTGTGATCATTATTTACATCCTGAGGATGGCGTGAGTACATTCCTGCTGCACACTTACGACCACCTATTAGACTATATGGTGTAAGAACAAGACAACAACCTCAATCTGCTTCACCATGATAACCTCAAATAAAAAATGGCACCTGTCTGCCCTTAACAGAGCACAAACCAATTATGAATTACAGTAACTGCACTTCCAAAGACCACGTCTGATATCCCTGTTCATATTACATTAACTGGTTATACCAATAAAGGATAGGATAGATAACCTTTTGTTGTCCAGTGAAATCTTGCTGTTGCCGTGCTGACTTCTGTTTGTCATTGGACTGCAAAGGAGTAATGACCTACACAAAGGCAATACGTCTACTCAACTCAGAATTATTAATAATGACATAAGTGAATAGGTTAGCTGCAAAATGGAACATATCCATGTCTGATCCATGGGACATGTTCCCTTTTTCCAACTAACTCATTAAATAAATTGTCTACAAATAAACTATAATAAACTTAAACAGAAAGCTAAAATTATTTACATATTGACAGAACAAAGAAGAACCAAAGACTGAAATATTATTACCAGCGTAAAGCTGGAAGCATGTCACAAGCAGTACACATCAGTGTTCCAGCATTAGACTACACACTGCTTAACCATGCCCATAGTGGATGAAATGCTGCATTTCAATCTGTTTTATTTTTGCCTAAATACACATTCTTACTTTGTGCACACATTTATTCTTCTGTAGCTGGAATTTCAACAAACTCATTTAATTAGCATCTCCATCAACCATTTCCCTGCTGATGCTCAAAAAATTTCATTATACAATGTTCTGTGAAATTTTTGTACCTAGGAGAAAACGGAGGTAGTGTACAAACAGCATGTATTAACCTGTACATCTTAACTTAGTACAAAACACACAAATCCAACTCTTTCTGCTCTTGGTCTGGAGGACTAAGAATGTTGGAATATAATGGTCTGGGAGCATGTGGTACAATCTAACAGGAGTGACAGATATCAATGTGACAGCGTTGAGTTAAAAAAATGATCATCACCTTTGTTGGGCCATGAGAATTGAAAGATAAAAGGGCTTAAAACTGACTACTGTGGAAATTACAATGTTGACACTTTTTCTGGTGCATAGATATCTCCAGCAAAGTTTCAAGATAGCACTGGCCATGACGTCTGATTTGGTTGTTTGCTTGTGTGGGCAAGTGTGGTTAAATCTTTGAACATTTCAACTGAGACAGAAAATTGTGAACACATGTGCAAGTATTTAAATAAATATATGGGAGTCTTCAAAACATTAACCGCAGGTTGTGAATGATAGGGAGTGTGTTTGGGCACAGGAACTGATAGAGACAGGGAGAGAGAGAGGTGAAGTGGCAAACCCTTTCTAAGATTTTTCTGAGGGTAACATGAAAATTATCCTATTAACACGCATAATGCACTCTGGTCTACCCTATGACGCCTGAAATTCGTTGAATATATTAAAATTCAAATTGCGCCTCTGTCACAAGACCAATCGACTAATCTGTACTGCGCATTATCCGAAAATACTAATGCAGGATTGGGGTCCGCACTCGCTTCTACAGAGCACGGAGTAACCACAGTACTTCACAGGCTTAATAACGAAAGTATTTGGAACGACAAGTAGGACTGTTCGACTGCGTCTAACAAAAGATGACTTAACACAAGGCAAGCCCACATGAACTCCACATTTTAGGAATCAAACAACAGCACGATAAACCGGAACAACATGCAGGTTTTTTTTTTCACGTAAATATCTAAATAACGTCATCTCTCAATACGGAATGACAACGGGTCAGCAGTGATGTCACCGAGTAAAGTAGCACAGTCTCATCGTACCTTGGCGTAGGTCTGATTCACTCCGGAGTGTTTTAGGGCTACTGAAAGATCATGTATATCAATCTTTCCGTTTCCGTCCACATCCAGAGATTTGAACAGATTTTCCAATCTCTCCTCATCTTCCTGTGGTAATTCATGCAAGTAATGTGGCGGATGAACTACACTTGGATGGTCACTGTCTCCGTATTTCACCATATTTGTTCAATATTCACTCAACACTTCATACCCTTTTCACTTTATACCACCTACAACAGCACAAACCCTTTCAAGTATCATCCGCAAAGTCTGCAATGCGTCTAAATCCTACTCCAAAGGCATTCTGGTTAGTCCCTGACACGCTTTTTGACAAACGTTGTTATAGGTCAACCTCTCCCACAGTCAGGAATCTCACAGCCGTGGATTAGAGCTGCTCACAGCCACGGACCAGAGCTCTCATTGCTATTTCTCTGTAATTACTGCCATCTACAATGATTATTTAAACTTACCGCATGAAAGGACACATCACAAAGCGGGAACTTTGAAGTACCAACGCCCGTGAAACGTAGTTGGTTTATTAAATAACGAAAATTTGGTAGCACAAGTTCTTAGATAGACTTCAGATTCTAACGGCGGTGACTATGTAATATTCATGGTCATAGTCACCATCATGTCTTCCAGGATGTAATACCAGTGTGGTGTAAAGGCATATACCTCTACTGCAACATGTGGCATCAGACCCCACAAGACAGTTTATATACTACTAGGTATATTACAAATGCTACTTTTGATCACAACCCAGTTCAATACGCACGGATCTAGATAGGTTACCAGGTACTGTGGTAGTCCTGCTGCCATGCACATGTAAATGGAGTCACATCATATGTGGGAAACACATCTCCCAGTGAAATCACTTTGTAAATAATTCAATGGCTCTATGGAGTACGATTGCTTGCCTTCACAAATTAATAGTTACTCACACCCATCCGGCATGCTATCAAATAAATGAAGGGCTCTTTCCATGTGGTAAAGCAGTGGATGAATTGAGGTGACCAACTTAATTCCTGTTGAGTGCCAAAGTTATTGCCAGGAGACACATGTACCTCCCCATGTACTGCTTAATCAAATACAAGGGATTACTCTTACCTGTACGTTGTATATTGCAGGCAGAGGTGATGTAGCTGCTGGGCAACTGGGTGGAGAGGATGTGAATTCATTCTGTGCCTGACCGGAATTTAGTTAAGAATGCCAAAGGTATAGAGAAATTTATATTAAGTCATATAATTTTTATTTGTATATCTAGCACACATATTTCAGACCGAAAGGGGGTAAACTCAACTTGAAATTATACACAAACCATCTACCTCTTTCACATTTTGAGTAATACAAGAGAGGGAACTGTTCTGGGGAATTAAATATTCATCAGTGAAAATAAAATAATAAAAGGATTTGTGAACTATTTTACATCTTGCAAGCTACAGAAAGAAAATAAGCAGCAGACTCTCTCCAATCACAGAGAAAAATCTCCCCAAAATATTATCACCATTCAGGTTTCTCAGCTATAGTAGTTTCTAGTAAGGAAATTGGTCTATTAAGTAAATGCTGAGAATATTAAGTATATGGTCATGTCTTGAGACCAGCATGCAGGACAAAATCATGTTATAAAGAGAGTTACTTAATCCTTGGAAAGATGGAACAGTCCAAATATTTGGGGACAACCACGGAAAAAAAAAAAAAACACACAGAAGACTGAGATGGGCAAAGCATGTGGCACATATGCGAAACAGAAGTGCATACAGGATTTTGGTGGCGACATCTGAGCAAAAGAGACCACTGTGAAGATCTAGGCGTGGAAAAGAGGGAAATATTAAAATGGATCTTCAAGACGTGTGATGGGTAGGCATGGACTGGATCAATCTGGCTCAGGATTAGGACAGGTGGCAGGCTCTTGTGAATGTGGTAATGAACCTTCAGGTTCCACAAAAAAGGGGGGATTTCTTGACTAGCTGAGGACCTGTTAGCTTCTCAGGAAGGACCATGCCACATTGAGCTAGTCTGAGGTTCTCTCATACTTATCATGAACACAAAGCCTGTAGTATTCATGGATGTGAAGCACACACAGTAATATGGTGAATGGTGACAAATGTCATGGAGGAACTTATACCACTTACATATTCAGTGTAGAAGGACATACATACAGGCGAACATGGTAGATCCTCTGGCACATTGATACCCATCCAACCAGACTGCATGGCTTTACATCCCAAAGGCCTACAATTTTAACCCTTCTCATTTTATGTTTGATATATCCTGCAGTCAAGATCTTTTCTGCATGTTGTCTAGGCACATTCTGCAGAGCCTTCACACCTCTCCAAGTCATACTCACTATACTGTAATATCTGCCAACCATTCACACCATTCATTTGAATTCTTGTGAGTGATTCTACACATCAGGAGTGGTTCTTCAAGTGCATCAGATTGCTGCAAGTTCATAAAATACAAAATTTGACAGTTGATGTAAAAAGGGCAGAACCTAGAAATTTCAGTAAATTTTTGTCACATAGGATGTGTTAATAATGAAATGTACAGTAGAATTCCATTGAAACTAGCACTTATGGGACAAAACAGGTGCAAGATTACTAGATATTCTGGTTTATCAGATGGTACCTACACTGACCTCAGTTCTTACAGGTAAGTTGTCAATACTGTTGCTACACTTGGCCATGTAGTGGGTCCCTGTCACCACAGCATGACACGTCCTCAGGTTGCAGACAGAGGAATGGCCCCCGATAAGGAGGGTAGCTGTGAATAAATTGAATAAGCAGTCGCGGACAGCCGACGAGGGGTGGTCCTCCAGATTGGGGGTTAGGTGAGGTGCTAACAACCCTTCCCTGTAAAACACTTATGTTAAGAAACAGTCACAGGTGGGATGCTTGCTCTGGAGACAAAACAATCCGGAGGCAAACTACTCCTCCACTCGGATCTCTGGGGGGGGAGTGTTTCCAGGGAAAGCATCGCGCAGCAGGCAAAGAGGGATGAAAATAGGGACTTGGAACATTAGGAGTCTGTATAGGGCAGGGTCACTTAAGGCAGCAGCGAGGGAATTAGTGAGGTATAAATTAGATGTAGTGGGTGTGCAGGAGGTCAGGTGGGACAAAGGGGGCACAGTAAGAGCAAGGGATTATGATTTTTTTCTATGGGAAAGGAAATGAAAATCATCAATTGGGAACAGGTTTTTTTGTAAACCGTAGAATAGTATCAGCAGTGAAGAGAGTAAAGTTTGTTAGCGATAGGTTGTCATATATAGTGCTGAGAGGTCGCTGGGGTAATATCATTGTTGTAAATGTGCAAGCACCAAGTGAGGAAAAAAGTGACAAGTCAAAAGATAGTTTTTATGAGGAATTAGAGCAGGTGTTCGATCATTTCCCAAAATATCATATGAAAATATTACTAGGAGACTTTAATGCAAAAGTGGGGAGCGAGAACATTTTCAAGCCAACAATTGGACAGGAGAGTCTCCATCAGGATAGTAATGATAATGGGGTTAGACCAGTTAACTTCGCCATATAAAAAAATTTGGTGGTTAAGAGCACGATGTTCTCTCACCGGAACATTCATAAATACACCTGGACCTCCCCTGATGGTGAGACTCACAACCAGATTGACCATGTATTGATAGATAGGAGATGGCATTCGAGTGTACCGGATGTGCGAAGTTTCTGGGGAGATGATTGTGATACAGATCACTATCTGGTGATTGCAAAGGTTAGGGAAAGATTAGCAGTGCGTAAACAGGCCGCACAGAGGTTTGATAGGCAAAGATTTAAATTGAGGAAGCTAAATGTGCCAGAGGTTAGGGAACAGTATCAGATTGAGATTACAAACAGGTTTGCAGCTTTGGAGAACTCAGACGATGACGTAAATAGAACTTGGGAAAACATTAAAGAGAATATCCAAACCTCAGCAAAAGAGAGTCTGGGTTTGAATGAATTTTTAAGCAGAATAAACCCTGGTTTGATAAAGAATGTTTAGGTTTTTTGGATCAAAGGAAGCAGAATAAAATGCAGTGGATAGAGGATCCAAGCCAAAGCAATGTAGATAATCTGAACAAGGTAAGGCGTGAAGTTAGCAGGCATTTCAGGACCAAAAATAAGGCATATCTGAGAGCTAAAATTGAGGAACTTGAAACTAACAATAAGATCCAAAACATTAGGGACTTGTACAGGGGCATCAGTGACTTTAAGAAGGCGTACCAGCCTAGATGTAATATAGTAAAGGATGAGAAAGGCGACTTGGTTGCAGACTCCCACGGTATTGTGGCTAGGTGGAGGAACTATTTCTCGCAGCTATTCAACGTGCATTGAGTTAAGGATGTTGGGCGGGAAGAAATACACACAGCAGAACCACTAGTACCTGAGCTAAGTGCCTCTGAGGTTGAGCTGGCTATCGACAAGCTAAAAAGTCACAAATCGCCAGGTATTGACCAAATACTGGCAGAACTGATTAAAGCAGGGGGTAGAACAAATTGCTTGGAGATTCATAAACTTATTATTTCTATTTGGAAGAAGGAGAAACTGCCTGAAGAGTGGAAGGAGTCGATCATAGTACCTATTCATAAGAAGGGGGATAAAACAGATTGTAATAATTA
>Ga0123354_10009018_pt1 | contig 15233 bp, 13 predicted proteins | sample TergutLab28metaG_2_FD_97872 | JGI IMG/M metagenome (GOLD analysis project Ga0123354, IMG submission 97872) | Labiotermes labralis P4 segment gut microbial communities from Petit-Saut dam, French Guiana - Lab288 P4 | ecosystem: Host-associated > Arthropoda: Insects > Digestive system > Gut ...
GCCGCAGGCTTTCCGCATCATCATGCCGCCGCTGACCAACGACCTGATCTCGCTGGTCAAGGACTCGTCGCTGGTCTACATCCTGGGGCTGACGGCACAGGGTTTCGAGCTGACGAAATACGGACGCGATATGGCCAACACCAGCGCCAACCTGACGCCGCTGGTGGTGGCGGGCCTGTGCTACCTGGTCATCACGGTGCCGCTCGGTTACATGGTCCGGCGCATGGAGGCCAAGGCCCACCAGCAAGGAGGCAACCGGTGAACGGCGAACAGACGACCGGCCAGGTTGGCCCGCCGGAACCCACCCCGATGGTGAACGCCGTCGACCTGCACAAGAGCTTCGGCCCGGTCGAGGTGCTGAAGGGCGTATCCATCAAGGTGATGCCCGGCGAGGTGCTGTGCATCATCGGGCCGTCCGGTTCGGGAAAGTCGACGCTGCTGCGCTGCCTGAACCAGCTTGAGTATCCGACCAGCGGCGACGTCTGGGTTAACGGCACCAAGCTGACCGACCCGGACGTCGATATCGACGCCGTGCGTGCCCACATGGGCATGGTCTTCCAAAGCTTCAACCTGTTCCCCCACCTGAATGCCCGCCAAAACTGCATGCTCGGGCAGACGGTTGTGCTCAAGCGGTCGGCAGACGAGGCCAAAAAGGTGGCCGAGGCGAACCTGGACAGGGTGGGACTGTCCGACCGAATGGAGTACTTCCCAGCCCAGCTTTCTGGTGGCCAGCAGCAGCGCGTCGCCATCGCCCGGGCGCTGTCGATGGATCCGCTGCTGATGCTGTTCGACGAGCCGACGTCGGCGCTCGACCCGGAGCTCGTCGGCGATGTGCTTTCGGTGATGCGCCAGCTGGCCGATGACGGCATGACGATGCTCGTCGTCACCCACGAGATGGCCTTTGCCCGCGATGTCGCCGACCGCGTCATCTTCATGGACGACGGCCAGATCGTCGAGGAGGGCCCGCCCAGCCAGGTGATCGCCGCACCAACGGAAGAACGCACCCAGGTGTTCCTGCAGCGGGTGCTCGACCCGACGCACGTGCGCGAACTCGGCGAGTTGGAGCCCGAGGACGTCGCCCCCGCCTGGAAGTCACAGCACTGATGGGCGCCCCCACACTGGACGAGATCGCCCGGGCCGTCGACGCGGCCGTGCCCACGGTAGCCCAGATCATGGAGCCGACCCCGCTGCAGCGTGACGTCAGGCTGAGCTCCCTGACGGGCGCGGACATCTGGCTCAAGCGGGAAGACTTGTCGCCCGTGCGCAGCTACAAGCTGCGCGGGGCCTATTTGCTGATGAGTGCCTTGACGAGCGACCAGCGGGCTGCCGGCGTGGTGGCAGCGTCGGCCGGCAACCATGCCCAGGGCGTGGCGTTCGCCTGCGCCGCCTTGGGCATAGACGGAGAAATCGTCGTGCCGACGACAACCCCGCGCCAAAAGCGTGACCGCATCGCCGCCCTGGGCGGGCGTCACGTCAGGATTGTGGTGGCCGGGGAAACCTACGATGCGTCGTCGGCCGTCGCCGCCCTGGCGGCGGAACGGGAAGGACGCATCCTGGTTCCGGCCTTCAATCATCCGGCCACGATCGCCGGACAGGGCACGGTGGCCGCCGAGGTGGCGGCCCAATTGGGGGCGGCTCCCGACGTCATGGTGCTGCCCGTCGGCGGCGGCGGGCTGCTGGCGGGGTGCGGGACCTGGCTGCGCGTCAACTCCCCCGACACCCGCGTCGTCGGCGTCGAGCCGGCCGGGGCGGCCTGCGTGATGGCCGCGCTGGCGGCGGGCGAGCCGGTCACGCTGGCCAAGGTGGACACCTTCGCCGACGGCGCCGCGGTGGGACGAACCGGCGACGTCACCTTCCCGCTGGTGGCGGCGATCGGGCCGGACATGCTGGCTGTGCCGGAGGGCCAGGCGTGCTCCGAGATGCTCGACCTGTACCACACCGAAGGCGTCATCGCCGAGCCGGCCGGCGCCCTGACCACCAGCGTGCTGCGCCGCGGCCCGCACGACACCAAGCTGGACATCACGCCCGGGCAGACGGTGGTCTGCGTGGTCTCCGGCGGCAACAACGACATCTCGCGCTACTCCGAGATAATCGAGCGCTCCCTCGTCTTCGAGGGGCGCAAACACTACCTGCTGGTGACCTTCCCGCAGGAACCGGGCGCGCTGCGCCGCTTCCTCGACGAGGTGCTGGGGCCGGACGACGACGTCGTCTTGTTCGAATACACCAAGAAATCCAACCGCGAGACGGGCCCCGCGCTGGTGGGCATCGAGCTGGGCAACCCGGACGACTTCCCCGCGCTGCTGGCCCGCCTGGAGGCGACGCCGATCAAGGCCGAGGTGGTTGACCCGGCGAGTACCCTGTACCGCTACCTGGTGTAGTCGGCACGCCGGCCAACTCTTTGTCGAAATGACGGGCGGCATAGTTGTAGAGCGCCGAAATGCCAAAGCAGACGACCGCCCCGCCGAGGAACGCAACAACCCGGGTGATGGATGTCACCGACCCGATATCCAACGTCACGAGCTTCAGCACACAGGCCATGACGACTATGAGCCCGAAGATGCGCAAAGGTTTGATCCGCGACCACATGCCCAGCCCGACGATCACCAAAGCGGCGACCATCAACACCAAGGACGCCGGATACCCGCCGACGAAATCGAAACCGGAATGGTTGATGAACCACTGGTACGGGGTGAAGACACCCCACGCCGCCAGGGAAAGGCCGACGCCGCTCCACACCTCGATTGTCGCCGCGGGCACGGGCGCACCATTCCGCCACGCGGCGGACGAGACCCGGCCCGCCAATATGACGCGGTGAATCAAAAGCCCGCTCAGCGCCACGACTGCCACGGTGGATATCACCAGGGCGGCGGTCAACGCGGTGCCCGTGAAGTCTGACGTCCCCTGTGGCTGGCCATAGCGGAAGGCTCCCAACCACCAAAGGCGCCCCACGGCGACCGCCAGCACCACCAACTCCATCACCCGGAAAAACGCGTCCGCGCCGGATTTGGTGACCCGCATCGTGATCAAGATGCAGGCGGTCATCAACACGAGCAGATCGACCCCGATACTGAGGCCGCTGCTCAGAAGCAGCCGCGCCAGCGACGCCTCGACGGCCAGGAAGCGAACCGCCAACAAGAAGCCAACCAGGCTGGGGGCAATCATTGGCCTCAGCTGCCGCCACACAAGGTGCGCCAACCCCACCAAGACCGCCAAATACCCGAGCGACGCCCACACCGTCCACGACGCCGTGAGGGAGGCATAGCCGAGGCCTGGCAGCAGCATCATCGCCCCGTCCACCACCAGGATCGGGCCCGCGATCATTGTGTACACGCGCGAGCGGGCAATCCAACCGAACGCCAGATACGCCGCGCCAAGCCCGACCAGCCACCCGACAGCGGGGTAATAGTGCTGGTGGCTGGCCGCCAGGTTGAACAGCAGCAAGCCAGCCGATGCCACAGCCAGCGCGACAGCCGTGACGTTTTCCTCCGCGAGCTGCCCCTTGACGCGATGCAGCAGCGCCAACGCCAGCGCCGGCAGAATCGCCAGCCCCGCAGAACCCATGAATGCCAGCGGCACCGTCCGGTAGTCGATGAAAAGGTTGGCCGTCACGTTGAAATGGCCGCCCAGCAGCTTGACCGTCAGTACCGTTATGGCCATGACCAGCGCGGCCACCCACAGGGCAACATTGGCAACCGCCAGTCCGTCGGCCATCTCGTCCGCCGTCTCGCTCTTGACGGTCGCGCCCGACACGAATAGCAGACAGGCGATGACGCAGGCGGCGATGAACTGGACGACGAACCCAGCCGCGATCAGGCCCGTCGAAAGCCCCGAATTGAACCCCGTCCCGGACTGCCAGAAGCGATGCCACATGGCGGCGACGCTGACGATCACCATGATCTGCGATGCATACAGGCCCCACCGATACATCGCCTTCACCCACAGGTAATTGCCCAGCACGATGGCGATGGTGGCCACCATCTGGAAGACGACCAGCATGGCGAGCCTGTCGTCCTCCAGGCGGGCGAAGTAGGAATATGTGATCGAGATGACCATGCCGGCGTGGGCCAAGATGGCCACCAGCAGGGATTTGGTCTGCTCAGAAAGCCACTGGCCAACCACTATCCAAACGGCCAGCAGGATCAATGCGACCAGGTCGTTGATGGCGTGGAAGAACAGCTGGGTGACCAGGATGGCGATGAACAGACCGCCCAACCCGGTGCCGATCAGCGCCTGGCTCAGGACCGTCGACCGCCGGCGATTGAGCGCGTAGCCGACACCGCCGATGGCCAAACTGATGACGAACATCAGCCCGATCTTGACCGCATCCCCCAGGTGCGGCACCACGAGGATGCCGAGGAAGATCAAGCCGATCAAGCCCAGCACGGCCGCGATCAGCGGCAAGATATTGCGGCCCAGGAAACCCTCGTTGAGGTTCCATTTTCGAGGCGGTGACGCCGGTATCCTGACCGGCGGGACGATGTTGGGCTGCCCCACCGGCCAAGGTTGCGGGGCCATGACCGGCATCAACGGTGCCTGGGCCACCGCGGGTTGAGCCGCCGCCTGGGCCACCACCGGCTGGGCTGCCACCGGCTGCGGCATCGCTGGCTGGGGCACCACCGGTTGGGGCACCGCCGGTTGGGGCATTGCGGGTTGGGGCTGGGCGACCCCTGGCGGGGGCATCATCAACGGCGCCTGGGCCACCACGGGCTGCGGGACTACCGGGTGAGGGACCACCGGGTGAGGCGCCCTGGTCAGGGCTTTTCTCAGCTCGTTCAATTCGTTGCGAATGCCGCTGACTTGCACCGTCAAAATGATGACGAAAAACAGCAGCACACAGACCACAAACGTCAAGAACACTGTCGTCCTCCTTTGCCATCAACCCTTGTTTGCCGCGCCAGCGGCCTGCTCCAGTGCCGCCTTGGCGCCGTCCAGCCAGTACTGGCAGATATCGGCCAGCTTTTCGGCACGACGCCATAACCCCACCGATTCGGTCAAGGACGCGCCGCCGGACTCCAGGGCGGTAACCACCTCGGCCAGTTCGGCCCGGGCCTGCTCGTAGCTCAACTCGGGGGTTGCGGCATCGGTGGCCGGCTCATTCTTGGTCGCCATCTTGGCTCCTTTCGTCATGTTCAAGCTTCTCGACGCGGGTGTCGAGCCCCCCGTCCGCCAAGGTCAGCTGGACCACCGCCCCCACGCTCACCTGTCCAACAGAGGTCAGCGGCAGGCCGTCGGTGGTGGCGATAGCATACCCGCGTTTCAACGTGGACCGGGGCGACAGCGCCCGGCATTGGGCCAAGGCAAAGTCTAGGCCAAGCTGTTCGTCCCCCAGTCGGCGGGCCAGCGCCTCGCGCGAGCGGCGGCGGGCCAGGCTCAACTGCTCGACATGCGGGCCCAGCGTGGCCGCGGCATCGCGGACGGCCGGTCGCGAGCGGACCTGGTCGAGCCAGGCCTGTTCGACTTGGATTCGCCCCAGCAGGGTGCGGCGAAGCCGGGCCCGGGCGTCCGCCACCGCCGCCGCCTCCGCCGCCACGTCCGGGACGATGCGCTTGGCGGCGTCCGTCGGGGTGGACGCCCGCAGGTCGGCGACGAAGTCGAGGATGGGTGTGTCCGGCTCGTGCCCGATGGCGCTGACGACGGGCGTCTTGGCCGCCGCGACGGCCCGGACCAGGCCCTCGTCGCTGAACGGCAGCAGGTCTTCGAGCGAACCGCCGCCGCGGGCGATGACGATGACGTCGACGCCCGGGTCGGCGTCCAGGCCGGCCAGCGCCGTCATCACCTCCCCCGCCGAGTTGGTGCCCTGCATCAGGGCGTAACGGACGTCGAATCGCACGCCGGGCCAGCGCAGCCGGGCGTTCGTCAGCACGTCGCGCTCGGCCGCCGAACCGGCGCCGGTGATCAGCCCGATGCAGTTTGGCAGGAAGGGCAGCCGCTTCTTCCGGGCCGGGTCGAACAGTCCCTCGGCCGCCAGCTTCCGCTTCAGCGCCTCAAGCTGGGCGAGCAGGCGTCCCTCCCCCGCCAGCCGGATCTCCGAGCACTCGAAGGTCAGCTCGGCCCGCTGGGGGTAAACATGGGGCGTCAGCCGCGCCACCACCATCGAGCCTTCGGCCACCGGGCCAGCCGCCTCCAGCACACCGGATGTGCAGGTGATAAGGGCCGACACGTCAGAGGACGCATCGCGCAAGCGCAGGAATTGGGTTGGCGCCTGACGCCGGCGCAGCTCGATCACCTGGGCCTCGACCCACACCCAGCCGCACCGCTCAACCCAGGCCTTGACCTGGCCGACGACGACGCCCAGCGGCGTGGCGGTCTCGGCCGTCGTTCCTGGCTTGTTCGAGCTCATGCCGTCACCTCAGCGCCGGCGGTAGGGCAAAATGCAGGGTCTCCTCGGTGGTGCGCAACTGGTTCGCCGGTGGCCAGCCGCGGGCGGTCAACCAGTCGATGACGCCGCCCACCAGATCTTCGGGCACCGACGCGCCGCTGGTGACGCCGGCCCGCTCGATGCCGTCGAACCAGGCACCGTTCAGATCCTCGGCCGAATCGACGCGGTGGGTGGCCGCGCCGGCCGTGCGGGCGACCTCCACCAGGCGCATCGAATTGGACGAGTTGGCCGAGCCGACGACGATGACGAGCTGGCACCGTCCGGCCAGCTCCCGCACCGCCTGTTGACGGTTTTGCGTGGCGTAACAGATGTCATCGCTTGGCGGATCGATCAGGCGCGGGAATCGCGCCCTCAGCGCCGACACTGTGGCGCGTGTTTCGTCCACGCTGAGCGTCGTCTGGCTCAGCCAGGCCACCGGCTGGTCGAGCGGCAGAGGCAGCGCATCGACGTCTTCGGGGGTCTCAACCAGGTACATGCGCTCGGGCGCCTCGCCCATCGTTCCCTCGACCTCTTCGTGACCGGCGTGGCCGATCAGCACCACCGGGCACGTCAGGCGGACGGCCTCCCGGTGCACCTTCGTCACCAGGGGGCAGGTGGCGTCGATGACCCGCAGGCCGCGGGCCACCGCCTCGTCCCGTACCGCGGGGCTGACGCCGTGGGCCGAAAACACCACGGTGGCACCGCACGGCACCTCGTCCAACTCGTCGACGAATATCGCGCCCTGGGCAGCCAGGCGGGCCACCACATGCCTGTTATGGACGATCTGCTTGCGCACGTAGACGGGCTGGCCGTATCGCTTGAGCGCCAAGGCGACAACCTGCGTTGCCCGGTCGACGCCGGCGCAATAGCCCCGTGGGCTGGCCAGCCAAAGCTCTCGCTCCATGGCATAAGTCTAGGTGAGTGAGCCGCCCAACCAAGGCAGTTTAGTGTCGGTCTGCGGAAAGCGGAACTCCCCCACCGTGACGCCCCGGCGCGACGCCAGCTCGGCGGCGATCAGTTGGGCGAAGACGATTTCCGCCACAGCACCGGCATAACCGTCGGCCACCTGGCTGAGGTGGTGGGCGCCCGGCGTGGTGCCGGGGTGTGTGACACACTGGATGACCAATGCGCCGGCATCGCGCAACTGGGCCGCCACGCCGTTCTCCCGCCCGTCCCCAAACAGCATCGCCGCGCCGTGCGGGCCGCTCGATTCCATCGGGCCGTGCAGATACTGCAAGGTCTCGAAAGCGGCGGTCGGCGTGCCGGGGGCTTCCCGGAACAGCAGGGCCACCGCCTGGGCGCTGCCGGCGCTGCACCCCTGGCCGGTAATGTCGAGGAACCACCGCTCATCGAGCGCCTCCGCCAGGGCGGGCGCGTCACCGGCGAAGTCGCGCAAGGCCGTCTCGGCGATACCCGCCAGGGCCCCCGGATCGGCAATCGGTGCGCCAAAGGCCTCCGCGACGGCCGCCAAGGCCACCAGCGTCGTCGTGTATCCGATGGTGTAGACGCCGGAATCGGCGAAACCGCCAAGCGGCACGACAAGGCTCGCGCCCTGCGTCACCGGCGAGGACGGGTCATTTGTGACGACGATCGGCGCCACCCCCATCCGGGCTGCGGCCGCTATCGGCTCCGGGCTGCGCCCCGACTCGGAAATGACGATCACGTGATCGGCCGGCTTGTACCCGGCCGGGAAACCTCGCACGGACGACGCATCCAGGTTGACGGCCCGGACGCCGCGGTCGCGCAGCGCCGCGACGAACACGGCACCGGCATTCGTCGACGCCCCCATGCCGACCACCGCCACCGTCTCGTCTGCCTGCCACGTTTGGGTGACGGACGCCAGCGCCTCGCCGGCCAGATCGGCCGCCCGCCGCAGCCAGGCCGGCTGCGCGGCGATCGCCTCCCGGAAATCGGCTTTGCCGCTCATCACGTCCTCCTATGTCTTGACGGCCCCGGAAACCAAACCCGAAACCACGTAGCGCTGGAAGATGATGGCCAAGATCACCGGCGGTAATGCCGCTATCACGCCGCCGGCGGCGACAAGCCCGAAATCGGTTGAATGCTGGGCCGAGAACTCGGCAATGGCCACCGGTATGGTCTTGCTGGCATTAGACGAGGTGAAGATCAGCGCATACATGAACTCGTCCCAGGCCAGCAGGAAGGCGAACATGGCGGCGGCGAAAATGCCCGGCCCGGCCGAGGGCAGCACGATCTGGAACAGGCCCTGCATGCGCGACGCCCCGTCGATCCAGGCCGACTCCTCCAGCTCCTGCGGGATGGTCAGGAAATAGTTCGACAATATCCAAAGCACAAAGGGCACAACCAGCGAACAGTCGACGATGATCAAGCCCCCCAGGTTGTCCAGCAGGCCGATCTTGCTCAAGATCAAATACAGCGGAATCAGCAGGGCGATTTGCGGCAGCATGTACGTGAAAAGAAACGTCATCAAGATGGCGCTGCGTCCCCGGAAACGCATCCGGGCGAAGGCGTAGGCACCCAGAATTCCGACGATCATCGCCACGACAACCACCGCGACGGCGACGATCAACGAATTACGCAAGGCCGCGCGGAACTCAACATAGCTTGAGCCCGGGCTGTTGAACATCGCCACGTAGCGATCAAAGAAGAAATGGTCCGGCCAGAAACGCAGGGGCACCTGAACGAGCGCGGCCTGCGTGTGCACCGACGCCAATACCATCCACAGGAAGGGGGCCAGCAACGCCACGGCCACAACCAGTGCCGCCAGGTGCAGCAGGATGGAGGTTGACAGCTTCTGCTTCATAGTAGGCTCATCTCGCTACGTCGCAGGGCCCGCAAATAAATGGCTGAAAGTATCGCGATGGCAAAGACGATCAAATAGGCCAAAGCCGACCCGATGCCGAAAGACTGGTTCGAAAAGGCCAGGTTGTAGGCGTAGTAGGCGATGGTCATGGTGCCGTTGGCCGGACCGCCGCGCGTCATCGCATAGATGACGTCGAACACCTTGAACGCTTCGATTATCCGCAACACCAGCACGATCGAAATTGACGGCAAAAGCATTGGCAAGGTGATGGACCACAGCGTGCGCACCGGCCCGGCTCGGTCGATCTTGGCCGCCTCGTAAACCTCGCTGGGAATTGACGTCAACCCGGCCAGCAGCATGAACGCCACCACGGGGACGGTCTTCCAGACGTCCGCCACAATCACCATGTTGAGAGCCAGCCACGGCGTGCCCAACCAGATCGGCGCGTCGGAGTACTGCTGGATGATGCCCAGGTGCTGCAGCAGAGCATTGAAAGCCCCAAACTGGGCGTTGAAAATGCCTTTCCATAAGGCGCCGGAAACGATGGTGGGCACGGCCCACGGAATGACGACGATTGTGCGCAGCAACCACCGGCCATGAATTGGCGCGTTCAACAGCGCGGCGATGGCCAGCCCCAAAACCAACTCGATGGTGGTGGAGACGACCGTGAAATACAACGTTCGCCCCATCGACCCCCAGAAGTTGGGGTTCGACAGGGCCGTGGCAAAGTTGCCGAGCCCCACAAAAGGTGCGGTGGTGTGCATGGCCGACGTAACGTCAGTGACGGAGTAGATCAGCGTCTGGACCATCGGGTAGACGATGATGCCGAAAACCACCACGATGGCCGGCAGCAGCAGGCCGAGCGCCAGCGGGGCCTCGCTTCGACGCCTCCGACGCCGGGGCGGCACCTCAGGCGCGTCGAGCGGGTCATTCACCCGCTCAAGCGATTCATTCACCGCCCACCCTGTCATGTCATCACCCACCTCTTTGGTGTTACTTTACGACGGTGGGTGGACGACCATGTCGGCACGTCCACCCACCGCAACACAAGCTCAGCTAGCTGGCTGTCTTGGATTGGGCGACGGCGTCGTCCATTGCTGCCTGCGGCGTCATCTGGCCGAGCAGGGCCTTTTGGATGTCGGCCTGCAAGACGGCGGAGGTGGCGTTGTAGTTCGCCACCTGCGGCCGCTGGATCAAGTCGGCGTAACCCGTCTTGGCGGCGGCAAACAGCTCAGGCGCCTGCGCCGTGATCGTCGGGTCGGAGTAGCTGGATGTCCAGTTGGGCAGCCAACCGGTCGGGTACTGGTTTTGCACAGGCTGGCTGGTCAGGTAGGTGATCAGGTCCCAGGCGGCGTCCTGGTTCTTGGACCCGGTGGGGATGCCAAGCGCCATGGCGCCATTGATGCCGGGGCGAGCGCCGGTCGGGCCAGCGGGGGTCGGCAGAATGTGGATCTTGCCGACCACATTGGACTGGGTCGGATCCTGCAAGGCGGCGAACGTCGACTCCCAGTTCAGGCCGAAAGCGGTCTGGCCCTGAGCCAACGACTTCTGCACGTCGTCCTCGATGAAGGTCGTCGACGCCGGGTTGGTGAGCCCGTCATCAATGGTCTGCTTCATCCACGTCAGCGCTTGCACGCCCACGGCGTTGTTGACATCCAGGTTGCCGCTGGCATCGGTGAACGAGCCACCGAACGCGCCCAGCATCTGCCCGTAGTCGCAAATCACGGCCTCAGCCTGCGACCAGCTCCAGGCCAGCGGGTACTGCACGACGCCCTGATCCTTGAGCTTTTGCGCCACTGCCAGCAGGCCGTCCCAGGTGCCGAGATCGGCATCGGTCGCGCCAACCTTGGCGATCATGTCTTCATTCACATACAGGAACTTGGTGGACGGGCCCCAGGGCACGCCGTAAAACTTCCCGTTGAACTCAGCGGTGGTGTAGGCGCCGCCAAGCATGTCCGTCTGCCACGAAGCCGGGTAGCGGCTCGTGACGTCCGTCAAGATGCCTTTGGTGGCGAATTCGGCCGGCCAGATGACGTCGACAAGCACGACATCATAGGTGCCAGCCGGTGCGGCCGTCACGATCTTGTCGTGCAAGGCCTCGTATGCCACATAGGTGGCATTGACTGTGACGTTCGGATTGGCCGTCTCGTATGCCTGGATCATGGCATCGATTTGGTCTTGACTGTAACCGGCCTGCTGCATGAACAGCGCATTCAGCGTCGTCTTGGCGGTGGTGGCGGTGTCACTGGTGCTGCCAGTGGTGCTGGCACCGGTGCTGCCACCGGTGGCGCAGGCGGCGAGCGAGAGCGTCGCCGCCAAAGCGACGACTGCGGCCAGCCCGCCCCTGATGGAACGGCTCATCTTCATTGGTGTTCTCCTTTTCTCTTTCTTTTCTTTATTTCGGTTCGTGTGAAAGTGCCCGCGCCAGGGCCAGGGCCCCGACGACGGGTGACTCTCGCAGCAAATGGACGCGCAAAGTCGGCGCGACCAAGCTCAATGCGACGGAAAAAGCCTGCTCCAGCCGTGGCTGGGAGGTGATGACACCGCCGGCCGCCACCACGTCCAGGGCGTCGACACCCTTGGCCCGCAGCGCCACGACGTCGGCCGCCAGCTGGCGCCCGTCCGCCTCGATGACGCCCGCCGCCAATGCATCGCCGGCGTCCGCCGCCTCGAACACCAGCGGGGCCAGTGCCCCCCAGTCGGTGATGCAGAGGTCGGCGGTGAAGTCGTAGCCCAACTGCACCGGGTCGGGCGACCCGTAGTGCTTCATCAAGGCGTAAGCCAGCGGGCCGGGCGGGTCACCGGCGTCATGGGCCGCCAGAATCGCGGCAACCGATTCGCGTACCAGGCTGGGCGCCGACCCCGGGTCACCCAAGATCCAGCCGTGACCGCCGACCTTGACGAGTTCGCCCTGGCCGTCACGTCCCACGACGATGGAGCCCGTGCCGCAAACGACGGAAATCGACCGGGTCAGCCCGGCGGCGGGCCCGAAAAGCTCTGAATCGTTGACCACCTGCACTGGCCCCGGGTGTGTGGCTTTCACCCATTTGGTCAGCAGCGCGCACTGGGCGCGGTTGTCACAGCCGTTGACACCCAGGGCGATGGGGACATCCGCGCGTCCCAGCGCGTCGCCGGGTATCAAGGCCAACAAGCGGGTCGCATTCATCGGGTCGGCGAACAGAGTGCCCTTGAGCCAGCACGACGACAGCACAGCCACTTCGTCCGACTGGCCGTCGGAGTCCACGCGGATGCGCGTGTGGGTGCCGCCGACATCAATGCCGACCTCCATCTCGTGTCTCCTTCGCCACAGGGTAACTTTTGACTTTTACTTCATTGCCATCATGAAATTAACCTGGTTTTAATCTAGACGGCTGGGCACATCCGCCGCAACACGACAGCGCGAAATAGGCCGAATCGTTATCAATTCGCCGACGCGAAGCTGAGGCCATCGGCGGCGAAACTGGCGGCGCCGATCATGATGGCGTCAGCCCCGAGCCCGGCCGGCCGAAGCGGCGGCACTCGCAGAATCCGGCCAATCAGGCGCTCGCGCACCCCGTCTATCACCAAAGACATGCCCGTCTCGTCGGCGCTTCCGCCGATAATCACCAGTTCCGGGTCAAGAACGACACACAGGGCCGCGATCGATAGGGCCGTCAGATCCAGCAGTTCATCGGCCAGCTTGCCGGCCTTGCCACCCCGTTCGTGCCCGAGCACGATCAGATTCGGCAGCGTCGGCTCATCCGACAGGTCCAAGCCCAGGCGCGCGGCCTCATCGCTTAGCCGCTTGCCGCCGATCAGTTGCTCCAGCTCGCCCCGGTCGGGGAACAGCCGGCGCAGGGAATCGCGTCCGGTCAGCAGGTAGCCGATCTCACCGGCTTCGTGATGCATGCCCCGGTACAACTGCCCGTTCGTGATCAGACCGGCGCCCAGCCCGTTGCGGACCACCAAAGATACGAGGTTGGCCACACCGCGCCCAGCCCCGCGCCGGTGCTCGGCCACAGCCAGGCAATTGGCGTCGTTGTCCAAGAACACGGGCAGGCCGGCCCGCCGCGACAGCAGGTCACCAAGTGCCAGGCGATCCCAGCCCAACTCGTGGATGGCCGACACCGTGCCGGTCCGCCCCGTCACCACACCGGGGACGGCCACCCCAATGCCCACCAAGCGCCGCTCCGGTTGGTCGACTATTCGATCCAGTAGGCCACAGGTCAGCTGAAGCCTCACCTCCGGGTCGGTCAGTCTGCCGAATATCGTCTCGTCGCGCCCGACAATCCCGCCGTCCAACGTCATCAGCAGAGCCGTCGCCCCCGTGTCGGTCACGCTGATGCCGGCCACCACCTGGCCCTCACCGTTGTAGGCGAAGATTTCTGGCGGACGCCCACCCGTCGACGCTTCCCGCCCGATGACAACGACCCGTCCGAGGTTCACCAGCCGATCAATCGCCCGGTTGAGGGTCGCCAGGCTCAGCTCCGTCGTCGCAGTCAGCCCGTGCCTCGTCAGCCCCCCGTGCTCGCGAAGTGCTTGGACCACACGGTCATCTGTTGCGCTCACAAAGGAGATGATACGTGAGTCACAGCCAAAGCGATAGCCACCCAGTGGCAAATCGCCGCCACCGCCGTCATGGAGTGGAAAATCTCGTGGAAACCGAACCATTCCGGGGCTGGGTTGGGCGACTTCCTGGCGTACACCACCGCCCCCAACGTGTAGATGACCCCGCCAACGATCACCAGGATGACGATGGCTGGGCCGGCCTTCCACATGACAGGCAGCCACCCCACAGCGATCCATCCCATCACCACATAGAGGCCGGCCGTCAACCAGCGCGGCGCCTTCAGCTGCAAGGCCCCCAGCGCCACGCCCACGACCGCGCAGACCCAGATCAGCACCAGCAGCAGCACCCGCGACCAGCCCGCCAACAGGGCGACGGCCAAAGGCGTGTAGGTGCCGGCGATGAAGATGAAGATGTTGGAATGGTCGATCTGGCGTAGCACCCGACGCGGGTTCGGACGCCACCGCCCCAGGTGGAAGACCGCCGACATCGTGAACAACTCCATGGCGCACACCATGTAGACGATGCAGGCCAGCCTCACACCCCAGCTGTTCGACAACAAGATGAGCGCCACGCCGCCGGCGATCACCAGCAGGCTCATTGACGCGTGGATGACGCCTCTCAGCCGGGGTTTTTCCTCGAACTCGGGGACGTCCGGCACTTGATTGCCGAGGTCCGTGTCAACCGGATGCGTCTGAATACTCACCTAAGTTACTCTAGCGTAACCACGGTGTGAGTGGCAATCGACCTGGGGTCAAATTGCCCTCTGGGGAGGGGTGTCGGCGGAGCCGACGAGGTGGTCCAGCGAGGGGTGCAGCGCCGGAGCCGCCGAAAATTCCCCTCTGCGGAGGGGTGGCAGTCGCGAAGCGACTGACGGGGTGGTCCCCCAAGCAGGTGCAGCGCCGGAGCCGCCGAAAATTCCCCTCTGCGGAGGGGTGGCAGTCGCGAAGCGACTGACGGGGTGGTCTTGCGAGGGGTGCAGCGCCGCGGCCACGGAAAATTCCCCTCTGCGGAGGGGTGGCAGTCGCGAAGCGACTGACGGGGTGGTCTCCCAAGCAGGTGCAGCGCCGCGGCCACAGAAAATTCCCCTCTGCGGAGGGGTGGCAGTCGCGAAGCGACTGACGGGGTGGTCCCCCAAGCAGGTGCAGCGACGCAACCGGGGTGGCCTGTTACCTTTTTTGTGCTGACGCGGACGCTTCGCGTCCTTGTCGTCGAAGTTTGGTGGTGACGCTGGGCGGGTGGTCACCTAGCTGACTGGCCTGGCTGCCCTAGTTGCGGCTGGCTGCCGGGGACGGCCGTGGCTGGGTTGGTCTGGTTTCAGGGTTCCAGACGTCACGATGAGGAGATAACCCCGCAAAACCTCCCCGCCAACGGCCTCACCTGGCACGGTTGCAGGACTTAGCACGGGTTCGACACGGTTTTCATGTAGGTAAGTCCGGCAACCGTAGCGCCCCCAAAGCAAAACAGCCGAGGTTTGCGGAGTTACCACCCTGCCACCGGGCGGAAAACTGAACGAAATGCGAAGTTACGCAACGCCTTGCCGGAAA
>Ga0123354_10009019_pt1 | contig 15233 bp, 12 predicted proteins | sample TergutLab28metaG_2_FD_97872 | JGI IMG/M metagenome (GOLD analysis project Ga0123354, IMG submission 97872) | Labiotermes labralis P4 segment gut microbial communities from Petit-Saut dam, French Guiana - Lab288 P4 | ecosystem: Host-associated > Arthropoda: Insects > Digestive system > Gut ...
AGAGATGTGGCCATAATCAGATAAAATACCATTAATAAAAGCATATGGGTATATTGATCAGTGGCAACAGGCAAGTGTAAATGTGAACATCTCAACATGTTTGAATTACAACAATCAAAGATGATGGGGTGTTACCTAAACTCAGTCTACTTATGACCATTTCTGTACAGGTAAACTACGTTAATTTGTGGAAACTTGCTCTGTCGGTGACAGTGTTGTCAGCAGAGTTGTCAGTGTTGGGATTAACAGGCTGAAAACAAGTCATCTGGAATGGTACTCTATTTTGATTAATGATTGGTATGGTATAGCATTCCAAAAGATTTGCATCTTCAGTAGAACCACTGTAAGGAAATGCTGAATATAGGCATATGTGAGAAAGACCAACAAGATGCACACTTTTTTTCTTAATAATATATTTCAATTAAATTATCAGCGACATGTTTTGAACAAATAATTGTTCATCATCAGGAGGTCTGTACAAGCAGCTTAAAGTAATTCACCATGCTGAAATTATGTTAAAATTATATGAATTGTCTAGATATAGATTAATCTATATAGACAGTTCATCGAATATTAAAATAATCTATATAGATATCTATACAGATATCTATATAGAGTATATTTATAACTAGACAATTCATGTAATTTTAATATAATTTCAGCTCAGTAAAATACAGTAAGCTGCTTGTACAGACCTCCTGATGATGAACAATTATTTGTTTGAAACATGTCGAGGATAATTAATTGAAATAAAATATTAAGGAAAAGAAGTGTGCATCTTGTTTGTCATTCTCATGTATGTGTATCATGATGCACGGTTCAGAGCACGTATGGATGAAAATAGGGTTAGTGTGTCACAGGTTGTATGTGTCTAATGTGTTACTGATTTAAAGTTTGATATGACCTAATACTAATATTGTGGGATGTGGCACAGTATGGTCTGGTACACATCAGTTCTTTTACTCTGAAGATGGAAGTGGCAGGTTCTTCCAAAACATTTGTACCTAATGGACTACATGGCATCACACTTCTCAAGGCTGTAGTTAAAACTTCAATGTAGCCACTGGCGGCCAGGGTTCTTTTTTGTTTTAAATGCTCATTTTTGCACCTGCTAATATTAGACATTGTATTTCATACATTTTTAAACCTATGAACTTCAAATAAAAAGTACTCTCTTAGGAATGGATCCACCTACCAATCGCAAAGTTTCAAAACAGTCCACTTATTTTTATGCAGCTTAATTTAGGATCCTGTTTGGATTTGGTCAGTTTCATTGCTGTTGTAGTCTTTGGAATTAGCCATTTCAGATACATTTGGATGCACTGTTACCAAATCTGGAGCTGAATGTGTGCAGATATGTCATCCTATTTTGTAAGCCAGCTGAACTGTGGCTCATCTGGGTGGCTGGAACAAGTTTGTATTCCTTCGTGAAATCAGTGGAAATAAACCTATATCAAATGAGTTAGTATAATTTGGGACCAAAAGCAAACTCCAATCATTCTGCTGTAAGAATTTATATGTTACTTTCACGTATGGTAGTTTCATGTTGTAGCCGAACATTTTTTATATATTTGTTTCTTGGGTTTGCTGGCATCAGTTACGGAGGGTCCAAAGCCATACGTTTTGGGTTTAATTTGTTGACATATGTTCAGAACCGTTGGTGATAGGTAGGAGAGATTTAAACAGTGAAATGGTTGGGAGCAGATAACAGAAGCCAACAATCCAGTGCGAAAGCAGTCGCGGTGCTCAAGCGATGTGAGTGAGGGAGTAAAAGTGACTGTCTTACTTTAATAAAATATGATTTAGTTTTTTTAACTTCATACAGCATGCCTTTTTTATATCAAGAATAAAATGAGTAAATAAAACAACAAGTAAAAAAGAAATAACTAAAACTATATTTGATTCGGGGAACCACACCTGTTCTCCGAAAGAGGATCACCTACCAGACTGAGCACGTTGGGATAACCAAGTTAACCCTTTAAACGCTGAGTTAAATCCCAACTGTAAGTCCCAGCTCGCCGAATTTTTCTGCGGGGTATTTAAATTTTGCGCATGATATTCGCAGTACCTGAATATTTCGGGAACTAAGCAGGATAAATTTGTGAAACAAAAAGCATTTTGTGGGGAAGGAAACAGACATTGCTCAGAATGCCTTAAAAATGCTGTAATTTCCTTACTGCGTAATGGAGAAGATAAGTTTATAAACAAACTTGTAAATATCCATGTTCTTTTACTTACATTGCAGTTAAAGGCTTCAACTGTTTGTACGGAGGACAGACGAATAGATGTATTACAAGTTGGTCTTTGTATGGTAATCTTCAAAACAGTTTCGATCAACACAAAGCGCCACGTCACACTTGACACTTTTGAATATCACCATTTGCTTCACGCCTCCCACTGAACACACGTGACATCGCTGTTTCTCGTTACTGTGGTCAGGCCAGTGCTTATTGTGACGTGTGTCCAGTCTTCTGGAGTTATTAGAAGCTGAGGCTGGTCTCCCTACAGGCATGGATGGTCGTGGCTCATGCCCAGACCGTGCCAGCATCTCTCTGATAAGGGTGAGTTGAAAATCTTTGTGTGAGATTTTCTTCCCACCACATGAAGATAAGAGGATGTAACTGTTTCCAATGGCCAGGTCTAACAGGTGGAAAAAGAGTTTTTTTGTCCACTTTCATGTTTGACGGCTGGCCATGTAGCTATTGGCCATCCTATCTGCATTATCAACATGCCCCGTGTGACAGTTATAATCCACCACAATTGCCTGCTTTATCGCATTCCCGTGTTCATCGCGATATTTGTCTTTTCTGGGTGGATCGTGAATGTTTGTCAGGAGGCACACGTCTCTCTTGTCCTTCAACACCACAGCTGTCAAGTCACCCATGGTCCTTTCTCGAATGTCACCACGTTTCAGTCTCAGTGTCTTGGGTTTGAGGTCCTTGGGCATGCCCTTTCTATGTAGTCTCACAATCCCACAACAAGAAATTTTTTTCTGGGCCAAGTCATCAAACAGGTCAGGGGAGGAAAAGAAGTCCATATACAGTTTATGGCCAAATCCTTCTACACCCCTTGTCAGATTAGTCACTGTAGCATGGGTTGCTGTCAGGTGTTGTGCTGCCTTTTGTCTGTCTTTACCAAGGTAAACATTCATGTCATGTGTATCCAGTAGAGTCGCATAGTTTGAACATTTTGAATTTTGATGCTGAAATGTTTGCGTTTTTTTAGGATGTACTGTTTGAATAATACCCTTCCTTTGAATTTCACAATGACTTCATCTACTGCCAAATGTTCGGAAGGGTTGCAAAATTTTGAAAAGTTCGTCCATATAATTTCAAACAAGTCTCGTATTTTCCACAGTCTGTCATCTGTCCTGTCAACTCCATTCGTATTATTGTCTGTGAAATGTAGAAAGCGTAGTATGTGACAATACCTAGCATGTGCCAACGTTTGTCCATAGAATGGAATGCGAAGCTGTTCCATTTTCATCCAGTAGTCCTCCAGTCTGTCTTGAACTGTATGTCCCATCTGTAATGTCAGAGCCAAAAACGAAAACATTTCTGCTTCTGTCATGTCACGTTGGGGAGAAGGTCTGTCTTCAAAATTGTCTAAGAACTGGTGGTAGTAGTGATTCATCTCCAAAACCAGCAATGTAACAATTTCTGCAAAGTACAACAGCAGGATGCTAAGTGGAGTGGACACTGGGGTTATGTGTGCAGCTTCACTGCTTTTCCCGTTGGGGGCCCCAATAAAGTTGTGAACTAAATGCCTTTGGGGTTTAGGGGGCATTGTCCACTGAGAGGGTTGTCACTGTTAACCTGCCATATTACCAACATCATCCTCATCTTCAGAGCTGCTGGCAGAATAGTCTGGACTTGGAGGCTGTGACAGGGAAGACCATCGCGAAGGTGGGCGTGGCTCCTCTTCGTCCTCCAACTCTTGTGTTGCGTGATATTTATCCTTGTCGCTCTCCAAATCCATAACGATTTCTCATATTTAATTTCGAGACAGCACACGAAACATCACCATGTTGCATTGTCAGCAAAACTTCAGTACAACTAACCCGCAAACAGAAAAATCACTATTGAATGAAGTGGAAATTCTGCAAGCTGCTTCGTGGTATAATGCATAGATCAGGTATAATGTTCTCTTTTCCAACCTAAGAACCGTTCGTTACTCAGCTGCCTGTTAGTAGAATACCCAAAAGTTTTATTACCAAAACATTCCAGTCCATTTACTAAATGCAAGACATAACTAACTGCACAGTATGTTTTCAAGACTTATGACACGCATTCATGGCTAATTAGGGTTTCTTTGGTAGCTGACTAAGTGCTTACACACAAATATGAAACAGGACTGTTTTCATGAGTGATTCAGTGTTGAGACATTGTGCAGTCAGATAGAAGAGAGGGCTGTCAGCGTTGCCAAAGGAAGGTCTACTAGAGTAGACGTTAGCATTTCTGACATTACAAGGTGATGCTACTATAGTGGACGTTACTCTTTAAAGGGTTAAAATGGGTGATCGTGTAGAATGTTTATGTCAATCTTCCCCTCAACAATTCAGTTTGTTACCTATCAGAGCAATAAAATATGGTAACATTTTCAGAATGATTAGTCACACTGTCATTCATATGCTGTTGGGTTTGATATAGGATTGCTTCTTACTTCCTATTGCAATAATATGGCTAAAATGTGAATATGTACTGAATGGTACATAACACAACTGATACTGAGACAGATTCTTTCATGTACTTATGATTTCTGAATTGCAGTGGCAACAAAAATGAACATGGGAAAAATATGACCGACTGTAAAAACGACAAGCTGAGTGATCTCAGTGATACATATGCTAAATATTACAGCCCAACTGAACACTTAGCAGTTAAATTTATTGTGCTCTTCAAAGTAGAGTCATTTTCAAACACTGTGTAATGAGGAAACGCAAATAGGTTGGGATAAAAAATGACAAGCTGTGCGATTCTAGTACATATATTCGTATGTACAATATGACTGTATTTGGGAAAAGATAGAAAATGTGCTGCTCTCTAAATGATAGCTCCTAGACTTGCTGCAAGGCCTTAACTGTATTTGGACAACTTATCTCCTTTAATATTTGACAAATTATCTGCTAAGACAACATACTGTGTGGGGCTGTTAGACCAAATAGAATAGTGTAGTCTGAGAGTTGTCGACAGAAAATGAAACTGAAGCAATGTGGCAAAAATTAGGGTGAGGGACAACTGGACAGCCATGGCATGGAAAGACAAATGAAATGTGAAACATACTGACACATGACATGTCTTCTCCACCAGCAGAAGGTAATCTGTATGATGAGCATGGAAAAGCTCTGAAATTAGCCATCATACAAGACTGTAAAAGGCACAAGGGGATGTGGAAAAATTGGACTGCATGACAGACTCTTACTTCATTAGAAGATGGCCCTGGAAATGAACAAAGAAGCTATTCTTCCACCTTCTGGACCCAAATATCTCAACAGTTTTAACATTCTTATCTCCTGTAGTTCAAAATTACTACATCAATTATTCAACTGCCATTAGCGAGAAACCTAATACACGAGGCAGGGGTGGGGTGCCTTGAACTCATACCACAAGACAAGGATGATAAGCCCCATCCCCCAACTAAAATGACCTGGCACACAACACAACACTGGCCTTTGGAAGGGAAGAGAATTCACTGCCATGTGTGTTCTGCTGATAACAAAGAAACAAGAATGCAATTCAAGTGTCCAGAATGCAATGTGGGTTTGTTTGTTACTCCATGTTTTGAGGTATATTATACAGAAAGCATTTCTCAGCACCATCTGACACTGAACTGGAAATGTAGAGCACACACATGTAAGTAAATTTTGCCACTGTTGTTACTGAACTGATATTTTTCAAAAGCTCTTTCTTGAAACAATAATGCAGGTGATGGGGCCATGGATTTCACAAAAGATTTCATGAAAAGCAGACTGGGCAGAAGGGCCTGTATATGTGCATTTGTTTAGTTTTGCCATTTGAATAGAAAGAAAATAGGAACTTCTGCCTGGAGAAATCTTTAAATAATTCCCAATTAGTGCAAAAAATGTAAGGGGTTAGTAAGAACAATTACTGTCATAAGTGGAATTTTAACCAGAATTAATTTTCAAATTTGTGTACAAGCTTTTTAGACAAATATGTTGAATAAGGGCCCTATCTTTATAAGTGCGGGACATTTTAAAAATGTCATCATGTAGTGGGTTAACCTTCCCTTTTTGGCTAAGAGGACATTAGTTTAACAGGACAGAGTTTTCCTGTTTGACCTTTAAAGGTAATATTCACTGTTGTGAGACACATCTCATATGATTTTATATTGTTTTAACACATAGTAAAGAGTCATGTAATTGTGTGATGAGGATGAAAACAATCACTTGGAAGTATTTTATATTATGACACATTACATTGGTAGCCCTGTACATCATGCTACAGAATTCCAAAAAGTCCGGTGTTAAATGACCTTTATTTTTATGTTGCTGCATAAAATAACATGCAGAATACATCTTGGAAAATTAAATGATTACAAACAATTATCATATTTAAAATTTTACTGAAATATCAACAAACATATGATACATCTGTTTTCACATATCTCATGCCTCACTCATTATTGTATTTATCTAATCACATAGAACTGCAGTCTCATGTCAGACTGAGAAGCACGCTGATTGGAAGAAAGGGGCAGTACACTCTACTGTTAGACCATGACCAAGGATAAAGCAACTGATCAATCTTCAATATTAACTTATACATTTCTACAAATTATCCCTTGGCAGTGAATAAAATTGGGTCTATATTAAGTTGATAAGTGTGTACAACAGGATGGAAGCCAGGTAATGGAATGTCATGATGTGTGTTCACGTCTACAGTTCTGGTTTTAGAGAAGTGATGTATGTGACACTCTTGCAATACACATAATGCCTGTTGAGGCACGCTGATATTGATTCGGTAAAAGTCCTGAGAATGTTCGTCACTTTCTACACTCCTTGGAGCTCCTAGCTTTATTATTTCTTAACAAACTGTCTGTAAATTATTCATCTTCATTCTGTAATGCAACTACCTGTTTACACTTTTTTGTGTGATGGTTATTAGGAATTTCTTTTACATTACACAAAAATATTGTGATGGAAACCAGAGTGACATGATCATTATCATGAATAAGCTACAGACAGTTGTAGCAACACTCACCTCCACTTTGCAAGGCACTACAGTGTGCGGCTAGACATCAATCTGGAACGATGTTTCCCTGCTGAGCTTTGTGGAAGCTCCACTGCGCCCAGACTTGCGTCCCAACTTGCTCATGTCGCACTCTGCTTCACTTAGTTCATGTGAGTGTGAGTCAGAAAAACGTGAAGGAGGATGAATACGATCACTGAAACTGTAGATGAAAAGTGACTTGACAACACGGCAACAATAGCTGGTGGATGCATGAGAGAGAGAGGTTATCAGCACCAGTAGGTATTAAAATGGTAAACACTGAGCTCCATGCACAACTTACAAAAACAACCCACTTTCCTACTGAAAGGATTATTCAGACTTCTTTCACTTTGTAAACACTGTTATATAATTAGATCAAGTAAGCATATGACAAACATACAGTCCATCTGCGTTAAGATTGGTGAAGTATGATGTTATTTACTACCAGCATCTGCATTCCATAGTGTTTTCTACATGTCCTCTATAAATGATGCAACATTCTGGTATTTTGTCTAGATGAGAACTGCATGTATAGGATTTCCCCATACCTTAGCACAGGCACTTCTCTGAGCCTTCCCCAGGCAGTACTTATAAAGCCTACCCCATATTTCATAGTTTGCACATCTGCCACATTCTTATTACTGGTTACAGGTAATATCAGAAAGGACGGCAATAAAGCAGGCTCTAGTGGCATACAAGTCATATCATGTTGCATAAAAATCAACTTACATCCTGTCCTAAGTTGGGAAGGACAAGCACACAGCCAGGAAGAGAAGTAGGCTAAGAAAGGAGCTTGTATTACAGGTAGGTTGATGTTAATTCTTCTGTTCATTAATGACAGATATGTTTCATACATACTGATAAACACCTTAACTGCTCACTGTACTCCTGTACAGGTGGGGGAGCCTACCTGAATGTGGTTTCTTCAGTGTGACTGGAGTAGCCGCTACTGCTTCGTACTTGTCGCTTCCCCATCATCTGTCCTTTGTTCTTGGACTTCCTAGATGGGTATGGTTTTCTTGTATCTGACGGAGAAGTTTCAGAAGATGAGCTTGATTCCTCCATGCCAGGCTTGCCAACTTCTGCAACAAATATACCAGTTCACATCATTATTGTGCAGCTGTTTTGGTTGACAACTGCATGCATCTGCATCCCAGAAGGGGTGAAACAGTCGTGTTCCATGAACTGATGTCCTGGCACAAATGCCTTATATACATATAAGATATTTGCTCAAAATTATATTTTTATATCATTATTGAATTATGGTTGGGACTGAAGCTGTCCAGGTTCATAAACATAGCTTATTAGACAGTTGTGTAGGTACAGAATGGAAGAAAATAATGACTTGAGGTAGGTAAATGTAAAGCTGCCCTTGTGCATCTCATGAAGGCAATGGGGGTGTGGAAGTAAAGCTCTACACATTCCAAACCTTTACAATGTATCAGGGGTGTCCATTCCATTGGCTGCATGGCAGCCTGCCAGTTTTGTATTAGGTAGCCAGCAGTCACATTTGTAAATAATGTTTGTACTATACAAATTACAGAACAGTTTAGGAGGTTACAGACCACTTACTGTGAATGTTATACAAGTGGCCTAAGAAGCAGCCCATACTAATAGTTGTGGCTCTCCGCCACAATTGTTGGATACCCCTGCTCTAGATGGAGGTGAGTGGTCAGCTTCACATGCTAACCACTTTACCACTGGAGAAACAGTCTCTGATACCCACTGAAAAGGAGACTGGGTAAGGATACTGTGTCAATTGACTGTGCCAGTAATGGAAACAATCCCTTGGTTGTCCAACCAAGGGACTGTTAAACTACAATACCCCAGCTCATAATAATAATGTGGAACTTTGTGATTTGCATATCTCATTATACCAAGAATACAGAAGTCCCATGGATACTGTGGATGATGATGCTTCAGGCGCCACACTTTCTGCCTGTTATTTTCACTATAAAGTCCAAAGCACTTGTTGCCAGCAGGTATCATTGCAGACATTTGTGTCAACAGAATGGCTAGAAGACCAAAACTAGAGTATTGTAGAAGGGCGAAATGTAACAGCTTGTGGTATATGTGAAAAGGACTTCTTTCTGTGGCCTCAATATAAGTATTCATTAGGAAAGTGGATTAAAGGAAGTTAAAGAGAGTTGGCCATCTAGCTTAGGTGCAAAAAAGAACTACAAGGAGACAGGCTGAGAAACTAGATGGAATACACTGAATGAGTCTGGAGTTGTGTGACTACGTAACCATCCTGTGCCTGAAAGAGACTTGCTAATGTTTAGTGGTTACTGTATGTGAAACAGGTTGTGATGAAGTGAATTGTGACTCCTTACCTCAAGCTATGCCATGCCAGAAAGAGACTAGCTCCTGGTTATTGGTCACTTTATACAAAACAGGTTGTGATGAAGCGAACTGTGACTCCTCACCTCATGCTGTGCCATGCCAGAAAGAGACTAGTTCCTGGTTAGTGGCCAGGTTATTTGTGATGAAGCAAATTGTGACTACTCACCTTGAGCTATCCTGTGTCTGGAAGGGACTAGTGCCTGGTTTGTGGCTATGTTATATGAATTAGATCGTGAGGAATTGTCATTGTACTTACCTCGAGCCATCCTGTGTCTGAAAGAGACTAGCTCCTGGCTAGCGGCCACTTGTCCCCCTGGGATTTCTCCCTCAGAGTCACTGCCCAGTGTATCGTACTCTGAAATAGGCAGGTGCAGAGTTAAAATCTTCTTAACTTCCGAATCAGTGCTCCCCAGGTTGTCCGACTCTGAAACAACGTGGGTCGGAATCAGGACTTGCCCCACCCACTTCTCCCTTGAATTTCAACTTAGGAGATTGGGAGAAGTTAAAGTGAATGTTGGAGAATTTAGAAAAGTAACATGTTTTAGATGGTATGATGAAGTTGTACCTGTCCCCCATGCAGGGAGGAAGAGAATGCCATTCAGTTATGTTCAAAATGCACAGAAACACAATGTAGAGAAATACTTTTGAAGAGGAAGTGGCTAAATGTAAATTAGGAGATAGTATACAGGAAATTAATTGTACTAAGATCACAGAATTAAGAAATCTAGATAAACTTTAAATGTAAGTGGGAAGACCAAACAGAAGCAAATATCAGAAGGGTAAAGGGAATGGAATGTTGTAATAGGAAGTGGTGGATCGAACACTGTTATATGAATAATGTATACCATCAGACTTAATGTAAGGGATGCACAAAATTCAGTGTTAGAAGTTGCAGTCCTTGGCAGTATGGATGAAAATGAACAGCTGGTTGTTGTGGTTGTTGTTGTTGTTGTAGTTAATGCTCTTGTTGTTTTGTGGTGATCATGATGATGATGGTGATTACTATTATTGTTGTTGTTGTTGTTGCGGCTTACAGTAAGTACAGACATAAAACAGTGTGTGCATACAGAGAGGCCCTTTTCATATTACTGCTTTCCCAAGCATAAAATATGACACGCTGTCTACATTTTTGATCACAGACTACAAAGTTACATCTGACTCCCTGCCTATATAACAAATATATATGTGGGTTTAGAATCAAAGAGTGTCTGGAATTTGCACATCATCTGCTATTCCTAAGGTGAAAGGGTAAGGAGGCACATACCAAGTTAGGTCTGACAGAAGGAGCTACCATCAATACCCAGACCACAGATCACCTGGATTTTACATTTCTAAAGGGTCCACATAAACTAAAACATGTTACATGTGTGAATCAGAAAAGTCGTACATACTTATATACAACTAGTCTGTGATGAGTTATAGGTTAACGTCACTACTGCTGTCTATAGGGAAGTAATAACACTAGACAAATTCAGCACATAAATGTATGTCTCTAGCAGGCTGGGTCAGGTGCCAAGTTTACAGATGCTTTTGGGTGTATGGCTCCACTCTGCTGGTATGATTGTAAAGACACAGAATAGGAAGCATATATAAAGCCAGTAGATGAGATGGCAAACTGTACCTAACAATAAATTCAGCAACATGCCTATTTAAGCTCAACTTGAACATACAATCGAGAAATTTGGCAGAAAGCACGTATGTATATTCCCAACAAAATTAATAATGTCTGTATGGAAGTTTTTGTGGGACCAATAAATATGTGCACAGAATGAAAAAAAAAAGTAGATTCAAGGAATATAAAACCAAAGTTTCGCTCCACACAGTATTTCCTAATTGCAACAGGATATCACTACTCATGCAGTAAAACTAAACTAAAACTAAAGAATATCACTACTCATTCCTTGAACCCCCCCCAACCAAAGTATCCTGTAATGGAGAAAAAGTGTAAAATTTGTGAAGATTTGAAATGGGTTGAATTGGCTGCGGAGAGGATCCAAGGGTGGAATACTGTGATCACGATCATGACACTTTACATCCAAAGAAGATGGAATGTATTGATCCCTGGATGAGACGTATGCCCTACAAGACTGTGATCTTAATAATTGTATATTTGTGTTCTTTTGACACAATAAAGAAGATCATAATATAATTCTTTGAGACCTGAATATGTTCAAATATTTGGGAACAGCATTAACAAATCAAAACAGCATTCAGAATGAAATTATGGGAAACTTCAATGTGGAAAATGCTTGCTACATTTAAGTTTATTTCAGTGCAGTATTTTTTTTTTGTGTTTCCCTCTACTATATTTCATGCACATTCAAATATACAAAACTACAATTACAGATATGACATGTGGTCATCATCATAATCAAAACAGAGCAGCTGGGAGGAAATACTGAGTGGATATTAAGACAACAGTGGCAAGTGTGGACTGTAGTCCTCTGGCTCAGTACTGAGTACGGTGGTGTGCTTCTCTGCTTGAGAATGAACTTTCAAGCTAAACAAAGGCACTTTCTTTTTTGAGTATGACAACAACTATTAGCTTCTCAAAAGGACACTGATTCATGGAAATGGGTTAATTAATCTGCTTAGAATTTCCAATTCAGTAATTGTTAAAGACACTACCTAAATGTAACAGAAATACTGTGCCTAGCTCATAAATCTACAACCACTGTAGCATATTTTTGCTTCTAAACATACTTTTCAAGCACAATATAAATAAACAAACAATGAATGATAATTTTTGGTTTCACAAATAATTCAAATTTTGTGTCTAAAGTGAGGCTTTTTTAATAATGTTACTTTGCACTATTTCAAATTTGCATAAGATTACATTGCTCTAATGAGTTTGTATTAACACCATTTGTGCCCAGTACATGTTTCTACACAAAAAAAGTCCCTGTCTATGCCAAGAAGGCAAATAGGAGAAGCAAAGATGTAGTTCCCCTCATTCTTAACCCTGGCACTGGAGGCAGGTATCAGTCAGCTCCACATCCCACCTGCTTAACCCTGAAGGACCCACAGTACCCACTGAACAGGAGGCTGGGTGGGCCTCAGAACTGGTCTTGATGTTCTGGAGAAGCGACATGTTTCTACACACATAATCAAGAGGTAAGCATAAAGTCTTGGTATGTTGTTAGTTTTTTATAACCACTTATCACAGTATTATGTCATTAAAACCTATATCTTTTAAGTGTGTTACTTAATGACTGTGTCAGTCACTAAGATAGCATTGGGGATAGGTGAATGAATGAATGAGTATGGAGGAGTGGAGGAAAGACAGTAAAGTAATATTGTAGCATATTTGTGTAATGTTATACCTCTTCAGCTACCACAACCATCTGATACCATTGAACTTGAGACAGCACTTTCATGGTGATTTAATTTTTCCACCAACAACAATAAAACATCCTTAGATCCTCATGTGAAGAGTCAAATATTATCCACATTTGGATTTTCTAAACAGATTTTCATAGAGTCTCCAATAACATACTTTACGGAAATCCATCCATTGGGATTTGTGCTGATAAATGTTGATGGCCAGATGGATGGATATGTCAAAGCTAATAGGTACATTGTTACAACTATGTGCATGCACCTAGAAATTTGTTCCAATGCCACTTTGTCCACCACTAGCACATATGGACTGGCCTGGGACTGAACCTGGGCATCCACAGTGAGAGGCCAACAACTAATTGCCTGACCCATGGCAGAGCCCCAAACCCATGCTATGTAACAACTGTAGCATGAGTCCAGTTGTAATGATATATTAAAATGTATTAAATATTATTTTAAAATATATTCAAACCAATATGTCACTGCTAAATTATGTATGAGTGCAACTTATAAATTTTCTAAAAATTGTAGATTCTTGTATAGTTCCATGCATATCCACTTGTATGGATGTTCCAAATTTTTCATTTCTAAATTACATTTTCTTATAGACACACAACAGGTATACTGTCCTGCATAAAGGTGTGCTACTGGAAGATATAGCTAGCATGTGCCAATGGGAGGAGTTCTTACAAAGTGAAAAATTGGAACATCTGTCTTGGTGGGTACATATCAAGCAATTAACAAATCCACAAAATTTGAAGAAAGAATTTTTAGTCACATATGAACAGAATTTATCCTGATAAATTGTGTTAATATATGTGATAAAATAAAAATTTTAACATGCAGTGAAAGTTGTTTAAGATGGCACTGCTTGAGATGTTTTCCCATGTCAGACAGAATAATTGAGTACCAAAATCTTCCTGTGTGATTAACATATACTTTGCCCTTTATTGTTTTCTGTTTAAAAAGGTGGTATTAAGAGTTCCCAATTCACTGAACTGTCCTTCCATTTTAATACATTTTTCTGCATCAAGAATAAAACAGTTTTCCCAAGTTCCCATTCATTCAGTTTCCTTCACATACATCTATTCCCCAACTTCTGAACAGGATATGTTCTGTAAACACGGTTGTAAGTAAAAAACTTGAAATGAGGTGGAATATACACCCTCCAGCAGGTTGAGGGGGATTCAAATAAGTGGTCTTTCTGTTGTGAAATAATAAGAACAGACATCATCCCAGTTGTGACAATCAACACTGTGTACATGCAATTCAAATGTAGGTCAACATGAAATTTTAATGACATTTTTATAGTAGTTTGTATTGAAATTTTCTTAAGGAAATTTTGGTTGTAACTTCGGTTGGTCGTAAGTGGGATTGTCACTTTTCAGGGAGCAACTGTATACAGAAATGAAATGATGCTGTCATTTTCTAACAGCTAATCCCCAAGGTTGTTCCAACATGTGTTTCATTGGACATAAGAAACATGTCTTATTTGTGATGTGTGTCATCTGTTGCACTGGTGAAGCAGTGGCTTGTGTTTGAGAAAAATTATTTTTGCAACACTTACAGTGAATCACTACAGCCTCTTTACCTCCTCCACATTAGTCCAGGTCCACAAAACAGTTGATGCATTTTAACAAAGCATCTACTTTTGAGACACAAGCTCATGGCATGTAGGCAATCCAATAGTTGAAGAAATGTAGTTTTAATGGAGTGCATTGTGACTGTGTAACCATTTAACTTTAATTTCAATAATATAAAGTACTCTGCAAAATATTTATATGCTGTGGTGTTCACTGTGTATGTGTGTATTGTTTTTGTCCTGTAGAGCAATTAAGTACTGAACACACATTGAGCAAGGCCACTGCTCTCAAATTAAGAAAAGATGGATAGCATAAATGAAGCTGACACTACTGTAAATGTTCTGTGCATAAAAATCACTGAATACATTGGCATTTCTAATTTTTATTACTGCTTTTCTTTAAAAAACTTATAAAATACTTGATTTTAATTTTAATATCAATGTATTTTAACTGTGAAATTACCAAAGAGACACGCATCTGCATTAGGCCATCCTTACTTACTTACTTACTCCATGGTGCACAATCCTTCTTGAGAAGCTAACTGGTTTGCAGCTAGTCAAGAAATTCCCTGCATTTCACGGAACCCGAAGGTTCATTACTGCACTCACAAGTGTCTGCCACCTGTCTCTATCCTGGGCCAGCCCAATCCAGTCCATATACCCACATTCCACCTCCTGGAGATCCATCCTAATATTATCCACCCATCTATGCCTAGGTCTCCCCAGTGGTCTCCTTCCCT